>SDBV01001651.1_pt1 | contig 33620 bp, 30 predicted proteins | sample 2277081 | NCBI WGS metagenome assembly SDBV01 (sample SAMN10402039, study PRJNA504765) | marine sediment metagenome | isolation source: marine sediment core GS10_PC15, 223 cmbsf | place: Arctic Ocean: Southern Knipovich Ridge | collected 2010 | reverse complement strand
GAATATGCTAAACAACTTCCATCACCAGTACATGCTTTCACGTTTGATCAAGGGTGTAAATCTTCGTGGGAATATTGAAGAATTTAAGAATTTCAGGGAATATAACTTCTCCGGACTTAAAGGACAGACACAGGTTAGTCGCAAAGGGCTCCATTTCTTTTCAAATAAAGTTACCCTTGTTTTAAGTTGCGGAAATGCCGAGTTCCTGGAATATTTTCTGGATAACCTTTTCGATCTTGAGGAATTCGAAATTGGATCCTTAAGACTATCTCCTGAAATGGTTGAGAAGGAAGAACCTACGGTTTTTTCTGAGAAAATGAAATATGTGTGCATATCTCCCCTGGTAGTAAAACAGCCTTTGTTAAACGAGCCCGAAAGCAAGATATTTATCAACCCGGATGATGATATTTTTTCTGATTTGCTCTATGAATCATTGATGCAACGGATGGAAAATGTCGGTAATTTCACCAAAAAGGAAATCGATTCCTTCTATAAGTTTCAAATCGTTCCTGACAAAAAATATTTGGGAAAAATCATGACTTCAAACAAAAAGTTTGCAAGAGTTTATCCCGTTTATGACGAGGATATCAAGCTTGAGGTCCGGGGATACACATTCCCGTTTATTTTGTTTGCCGATGCAAAAGTTCAGGAATTCATATTTAGTCATGGATTGGGGATTTTGTGTGATAAAGGTTTTGGAATGCTTGATATTGCCAACTCCAATCCCGTAAAAAGGATCATTACCCGTAAAGCAAGAAACCCCATATCCAGTTAGTATCTTGGATTTTTTGTAATCGGGAAGTATCCTATCAGCAGGTCGGTATTGAGTTCAAAAGAATAGTAATAAATCAGGATCTCGTACTCATTTTCAGTTTCGAAATGATCTCCCTCCAGGTGGTTCGCAGAATGTATCTTGCTATTTACAAGGTATTGGTAATCGTAAAATCCTTCTTTTAACATAATGGATTTGAAATATCCATTTCTTCCGGCGCTATATTTCATTTGGAACTCACCGGTGTATTCCCAATAGGTAAAATCCCCTGCAAGAATTACAGAGCCATTAATTTCTTCTGTTTCGATGAAAAACATGGTATATGCATATTCTGCATTCACAGGATGTGAAATGGTGTATTTGCCATTATTATCCCGGTATTCACTGTATGGCTTTGCATTTCGTGATCTATCAATTTGAAGAGTGGCCACTGGAATTTCTTTGGTCAAGTCTACCTTATCTACATTTCTACCAAAATATTCCACTGAACGCAAGTCAAAAAAACGGAATTGATTTCCTCCCTTGAATTGGTTTTCCATTGCAAAATGACGATACTCAATGATTCTGGAGGTTTCCCAAACATTGGTTGGCCTTAATTCCACTATGGCATTGTCCCATCGTTGATTTTGTTTAATAGTAGCTTTTACATTTTGTATCGGATTTGATATGTTACTGCCGCTATAATTCAATGTGAATTGTATTTCCTGGGTCATCCCGGATATCCTGGATAATCCTGCATTTTCAAAATTTTCTTTCATTTCTATCTGTTGGCTGAAAACGACAAATCTCTTTGTTAGTACTATATCGTCCTCAGAATCTCTGTAGACAACAAGCAGATAATTTCCGGGAATCTTAAATCGGGGTAAAACAAAGTTGTAATGAACATAAGGTACCCGGGTGTTGAATGAGAAATCATAGTTTTCTATTGGGAACTCATTGTAATTGCTGAGATAATCAAGTGGAAACAATCTCGATTGACTCCAGTCAGCGTTGCAATGAATAAATTTTACACTGTACTGCTCGTACTCAGCAAACAGGTCATCGAATTCGAGAATTAGCTTGTATTTATTAGAAAGTGGCATTGCTGCAGAAAGCATTTCCTGGTCGGGTTTGTTTAGCAGGGGAAACAGCCGTACTGTTTTAATAAACTCTTTATACTCATCATACACCTGATCAATAGGAACTATATCCTGGCCCTGAACAGGCAGTACAAAGATGAATATGCCCAGAATACTCAGTGAAAAGGATTTGGAACTAACACAACTTATAACAGCAAATACCATTAAATTTGATATGAACAGTTGGATTCCAACCATTTGGTTGAACGCAGTGTCTAAAGTACAGTAACCGTGCCAAAACCAATATTATCTGCATGACTTTTAATACCTACCGGCATAACCTTGTAAAAGCCTGCATCAATGGGAACCGCAAAGCCCAAAAGGATTTGTATGATCTTTTTGCTTCAAAAATGATGGTGATAGCCTTACGGTACACAAAGTCAACTGCTGAAGCAGAAGACATTTTACAGGAAGGGTTTTTAAAGGTATTTCAGAATATAGGGTCGTTGACGAATGAAAGTAGCCTGGATGCATGGATTCGACGGATAATTGTAAACACAGCACTAAACCAGAACCGGTCTAAAATCTATATGTTTCCCATGACAGAGGTAGATGAATCAACATCTTCTACGGTGGAAGAGTTTAATTTATCAAACCTTGGCTTCAAAGAACTACTGGTATTGATACAGTCCTTACCCGATGGGTGCAGGGTTATATTTAATATGTATGCTCTGGATGGTTACAGTCATAAGGAAATTGCGAAAATGCTTGAAATAAGTACAGGGACAAGTAAGTCACAACTTTCCAGGGCCCGCGAATTGCTTAAATCAAAGCTGGGAAAAAGGAGGGAGGTAAATTATGGAACAGTATAAAGGCAGGAACCCATTGGAAGAGGGTATAAGAAAGGCTTTTGAAAAGGCCGAGATTTTGCCCTCGCCAGAGGTTTGGGAAAATATTGAAAAAAACCTGGGAAGCGGTGGGAATGGTTCAAAACGAACAGGACTCATTATATTACAAATTGCAGCTGCTGTTGCACTTGTTTTCGCCAGCTCATTAGCATTGTTAAACTATTTTGCAAATCCTGAGCCTGTTTTTGAACGATCTGCCGGTACAGAGAGCACTGAACCAATTCAAGGAAAGGCTCAGGAAAATTCTGTGTTACCCGGCAAAAAAGAGACTAAGCAAAATGGTGTAGGAATTGTTGATTCAAAATCTCCTGTAGTTCAGAATGATTCACAACAAAAGAAGCCCGAGTCAATAATTGTAATAAATGAAAACGTAAAAAATACGAAGATTGCAGAAAGTAATCAGGTTTATATATCCATCCCTATTCAGAAAATGCAATGGAATTTAGAAATTGGTGCAGAAGAGTATCTTCTTGATATGACCCCTTTCTGGTTTAAAAAGAAGGAAATGGCTCAAAGGAATAACCTCTGGGCAAAAGCTGGATTTGGTACAGGGAATACTAAAATTTCAGAAGGGGGAATCACATTTATCGGCGCATCAGCAGACGCGCAGGCTTTTGAAGCGAACTATGATCCTCAAAGAAATTTCACGGCAGATTTTGCAGGGAATACTTATAGCATGGGTTTTGGTGCCGGTAAAAACATCGGTAGAAAATGGATGATTGAAGGCGGATTAAGTTATGTGGTATCCAGATTGAATGCGACTTCCAATAGCATTGAACTAAGCGACGGAAAGTCATACCCGGTGTATTATACACCGAATTTTAACGGGATTGTTGTAATAACGCCAGCGTACGATTTTAACAACACACTTAAATATATTTCTGTACCGTTCAACGTCGGGTATAACCTCGTCGATAGAAAGGTTGGGTGGCTTTTATCTACAGGTATTGCTACTAATTTCCTAATCGGACAATCCATTAATTCTGAGCAATATGATTCTTTCAGAATGAAAAGTGAAAATTCCCCATTCCGGCCTGTCACTGCTTCTGCTGTCATAGGAACAGAATTGTATGTAAACCTGGGAAATTTTTATCAACTATCGTTTTCACCAAAATATAATATCGGGATTATGGACATTACCAAACCGGAAGCACCATTCTATTTACGTCCATCTTACTGGAATATCGGCCTTAGTCTCCGGTATATGATTAAGTAATTAAAAAATACGACGGACGGTATTCCAACCGATTCTGTTTTTTGCGTGTCTATTTAATATACAAATCCCTTTGCACTATGGACAAAAAATACCTGACCTCCCTAATAGTTGGCTTTGCACTGATCAACTTATTCAGTAGTTGCACTGATAAATGCGAAACTTTAAGGACATATATCTTTTTTGAACCTGTTTATAAAAACCTGGATGAAGTCCGGGCCGGATTTAAAATAGCAGGCCCACGTGAGTTAAATAATACTGGAAAAATTTATTTATATGATCATTATCTGTTTATTAATGAGGCCGGGGAAGGCGTGCATATTATAGATAACAATGACAAGAACAATCCTGTTATAAAGAAATTTATAACCATACCAGGAAATTTTGATATAGCAGTAAAAGAAAACGTTTTGTATGCGGATAGTTATCTGGACTTGCTTGCAATAGATATTTCCGATCTTGATAATATTAAATTACTGGAGCGGCTTGTAAATGTATTTCCAAATTACAATACACAATTTGGATTTGTAGCCGAACCTGGTATGGTGATTGCCGGATGGGAGGAAAAGGAGACCATTGAATTATCTAATGATTGCCGCTATACGGGAGGGGGTATCTTTCCTTTAGGATTTGGTGTGGCGATGGATGCTGCCTCGGTGGCATTTGAATCCTCTTCGCCGGCTTCCCCGGCTGGAATTGGAGGGTCTATCGCTCGTTTTGCAATTTACTCCAATTATCTGTACGCAGTCGATTTCTATAATATGAATGTGTTTAATATCTTCAACACTCAGTCGCCAAAACAGGAAAATATTATAAATGTTGGATGGAATGTAGAAACAATATTTCCTTACAAGGACAAGCTTTTTATCGGCTCACAAAATGGGATGTTCATATATGACAATTCAAACCCTGCGGAGCCGGCATTTCTTTCTAATTTCTCGCATGCTACCGCCTGCGATCCGGTAGTAGCCAATGATGAATATGCATTTGTTACGCTCCGTTCGGGATCGGCTTGCGATGGTTTTGCAAATCAACTGGACATTATTGATATCCGGAATATCACAAACCCAATGTTAATAAGTACGGTTAATTTGACCAATCCTTTTGGGCTAGGCCTTGATGGGAATACGCTATTCATTTGCGATGGGGACAGTGGCCTGAAAGTATTTGATATCACTGATATCAATGCAGTCGCCTCCAATATGATTATGAATTTCCCGGAGATAAACGTATTTGACGTTATTCCCTGGGATAACACTTTATTGGCAATTGGAGAGGACGGATTATATCAATATGATTATTCTGATGTAACGGCGATTAGCCTGATCAGTTTTATACCAGTAACCCGTGATTCCGAATGAAGAATTATCTGAATGTACTACTCGCGATATTGTTACTATTTGTCTCAACTGTTGCTTATTCGCAATCGAGCGTTGCAAAAATCCGCCTCAAAAACGGGAATAAACTTGAAGGGGAAGTAATCGAAATGGTGCCGGATGATTATATCAGGATCCGAATAATCCAGGGTCAGGAAATCACACTACCTTTCGATCAAATATATAAGTTTAAAAATAATTCCTTTTCATATCAGTCGTTTTCCAGATTTCAGGATGGTTATTTCAATTATACCTCCATTGGATTTACATTTTTAAGCACCGATGAGTCCAGTGATCTGGATGGACTTGACTGGAATTTGCACACCCTCAATGGATATCGATTCCGTTCAAATTACAAAGTTGGGATTGGGGTTGGCATCGACCGGTATTTACAAACTTCTGCAGCCCCCATTTATCTGGGCGGGCGCGTTGACATAGGGAATAAACATTTCGCGCCTACAGTGTATGCCAACCTTGGTTATGCACCTATGTGGGAAAAAGAAAGTAGAAAAGACCAATGGAGCAACATTGTTAATATTCGTGGAGGTGCTTATTGGGAATTAGGAGGGGGGCTTACATTCAGAAACATACACTCAAATTTTTCATTCAATCTTGGCTACAAACATCAATCATCGGAGATTGAGTACGATAATGTTGGCTGGTGGGGTAATACCGAAGTAACAGAAATTGAAAAACACCAGTACAGGAATATTACCTTTACATTCGGAATGACATTTTAATCAGGAATTGTCCTCAATCATTTGAACCACAGATTCCCACACTAATGTAGCTTCGTCGAGATTATTTTTAGCATCCTGATATGCGCTGGTAGCTTCCTCCAGCAAATCAACGTTGGCGTATATTTCCTGGGTGGAAAGTCGTTCTTCCAGTCGTTTAACCTCCGTATCCAAATAATTTATTCTGGCTTCTATTTTTGTAAGTTCTTCTTTTAGCTGTTTGAGTTGATAGTTGTTCAGGCCCGCTTTAACCTTTCTCTTCTTTTTATCATTTTTCGCCGGAGGTTGCTTTTCTTCTTTTACTGTCGTTATTGGGTTTTCCTTTTTATTATTCTCGTGCCAGTAGTGATACTCCTCAAATGTCCCCGGGTATTCCTTAATTTCGTAGTCTTCAATATACCATATCTTGTTGGCTGTTTGAGACAGAAAGTATCGATTGTGGGAAACGATTATAAACGTGCCCTTGTATTGTTGAAGTGCCTGTATAAGGATATTTTCAGACTGGAAATCAAGATGGTTGGTTGGTTCATCCAGCAGTAAAAAGTTTGCTTCAGAAATCAGTGTTTTAGCTAAAGCCACCCTGGATTTTTCACCCCCGGAAAGTACTTTTAACCGTTTAAATACATCATCATCAGAAAACAAAAAACATCCCAGGATATTCCGTAACTCCTGTTCGGTTTTACCAGATCCTGCTTGTTTCAGTTCCTCCAGGATTTCATTTTCCATATGCAAGGTATCGAGCTGGTGTTGGGCATAAAACGAATTGATAACATTGTATCCTTCATTTCGCTTACCATCCTGCAGGCCTTCTGTTCCTGCGATTATCCGAAGTAGTGTGGATTTACCTTTACCGTTTGCTCCTATGAGAGCAATTTTATCACCACGTTCGATTCGGGCAGCAGAATTTTTAAAGATCTGAATGTCTCCAAAAGCCTTTGAAATATTTTCAAGTTGCATTACATGGCGCCCTGACTTTTGTTTAAATTCAAACTTGAAGTTTACAACCGGGTTTGAATCAATGACATCTTCGATTTTTTCAATCCTGTCAAGTGATTTTATTTTTGACTGTACCTGACGTGCTTTGGTTGATTTCGCCCGAAACCGGTTTATAAACTGCTCTGTTTGTTTGATTTTTTGTTGCTGATTTTGAAAGGAATTACGTTGAATTTCATCACGAAGTACTTTCTCTGAGGAATAGAAATCATAATTTCCTTCATAAACCACCAGGTTCTGGCTGGTTACTTCCACCGTTATTTTCGTGGTATTATTCAAAAACCTTCGATCGTGCGATACGATTACATAGGCTCCCTCATAGTTATTCAAATAATTTTCGACCCATTCAATTGATGGAAGATCGAGATGGTTGGTAGGCTCATCCATCAGGAGGAGCCTGGGTTTTTCCAGGAGTAATTTTGCCAGCATTACACGCATTCTCCATCCACCCGAAAATTCTTTGAGGGGCCGGTGGAGATCGATGGTCGAAAACCCGATACCTTCCAGTATTTCTTCCGCCCTGGCTTGCAATGAATATCCTTCCAACGCTTCATACTGCTCCTGATATTTTGTAAGTTGTTCAACCAGTTTTTCGGTGTATTCCAATTCAAGTTTCTCAATAACCGATTCGATTTTTCGCTGCAAATCCTGTGCTTCCCTAAAGGCGCTCATGGCAACAGTAAGGATACTATCGTCCGTTTCATAGGATAAAAGATCTTGGTTAAGGAAGCCAATTGTGCAATCTTTGCTGCTTTCAATAGTTCCTGAATCGGGAGTAAATTCGTTGGTGATCATCCGCAACAAAGTTGTTTTCCCGGTTCCATTCAAACCAATGAGTGCAATTTTATCCCGTGAAGAAATATGCAATGATGCATTTTCGTACAAAGGACGGCCACCAATGAAATATGAGATTTTGTTGATCGAAAGCATTTTACAAAATTACCCGATGAATTTTGAATTCATTCAATACAATTGTGAAATATATTTATATTCACGAAATAATCTTTAATTATGAATCAAATGACAGCCTCAATTTCGGTCACACTTAGTATTATACTGGTATTTGCAAATTGCAATTCCGAAGCGCCTCCTTCCATGGATGAGATAAAAGCCAATGGTTTTATTTCCGCTCCTTTACCAGAATTGCCTCTCGAAAAAATAAATCTTCCCGATGGTTTTGAAATCAATATTTTTGCAAGTGTTAACAATGCCCGTTCCATTACAGTCAGCCCTTCCGGAATTGTATTTGTGGGAAACAGATCCGGCGATAAGGTGTATGCCCTCGTTGATGAAGATGGAGACTATGTTGCTGATAAGCAATATGTAATTGATGAAGGGTTAAATATGCCAAATGGTGTTGCTTTTCGGGATGGTGATTTATATGTTGGGGCGCTTAACCGCATATTGCGCTACAGGGATATAGAAAACCATCTCGGGGATCCACCGGCTCCGGAAGTCATTTATGATCGATACCCAAAAGACGGGCACCATGGTTGGAAATACATAGCTTTTGGCCCTGATGATAAGCTATATGTACCGGTAGGGGCTCCTTGTAATATTTGTGAAAGAACGGACAATGAAATGTATGCATCCATTACAAGGATGGATCCGGATGGATCTGATGTAGAAGTGTTTGCAAGTGGAATAAGAAATTCCGTAGGTTTTACCTGGCACCCGGATACGCAAGAACTTTGGTTTACTGATAATGGCCGTGATTTAATGGGTGATGAAATTCCACCTTGCGAGTTGAATACCGCTCCTCGAATCGGAATGCACTTTGGTTATCCGTATTGTCATGGTGGCACCATACCTGATCCGGAATTCGGAGAGACGAAAGACTGCTCTCAATTTGAACCTCCGGCTAAAACCCTGGGCCCGCATGTCGCACCACTGGGTCTGAAATTCTATACCGGGAAACAGTTTCCTCTGCAATATAAAAACAGGATATTCATTGCTGAACATGGTTCGTGGAACAGGTCAAAAAAAATCGGATACAGGATAATGCAGGTGCAACTTTCGGGTGACAAAGCGATCAGTTATGAAATATTTGCTGATGGGTGGCTGAATGATACAACCCAAACCCAGTGGGGCAGACCGGTTGATGTTTTTATATTGCCTGACGGGTCAATGCTGGTATCCGACGATTATGCCGACGTAATTTATCGAATAAGTTACACGGGTTGAGTTTGAAGGCCAAGCATTCGCTCCACTTCTGACTGGGCTAGTGCGGCAAATTCATTAACGGTTGATTCATTGAATTTTGCTGGGGAAATCCGTGGGCCGATGGTAGCTTTTATTCTCCCCGGTGTGATTTTATTATTCTTCTTTGGCCATACCCCGGCTGCGCCTTCAATGGCAACAGGTACAATGTCAGCTTCCGACTTGATTGCCAGATGAAAGGCACCTTTTTTAAATGGCCTTATTTTTCCATCCGGACTTCTCCTTCCTTCCGGGTACATGAGTACGTTTTTACCTTCACGAATGAGAATTGCAGCCTCATTGATACTTTGAATGGCATTCTTACTGTTGGAACGGTCGAAAAAAATCATGCCCGTCGTCCTCATGTAGATACCGAATATCGGCATCTTTTTTATTTGGCTTTTTGCTGTAAAATGCAGATCTACCGGTATGGTACGGCAGATAATCGGAATATCCAGGTAGGAAGTATGATTTGCAACAACGATTATAGGGTTTGGGTTTTTAACGTCTATGTGTTCTTTCCCAACTATTTCAAGTTTTGAACCTGTAATTAAAAACATTCCCGGAGACCATATTGTACGAGCCATTTTCATTGGAATATTCCGATTGAAAAATATGATCATAAAGATCATAGAGGATCCTACACATAAAAACGACCATAATGCCATCAAAAAAAGTCTGATCATGGATATCATTACGAATTGTACCAAGTGTTATAATTTTGTTTCCTGGCGAGGTTCTTTGCTTCTTCTTTATTTTTTGAATATTTGATATGCACCGGAACGGGCCGCAGGTTCCAGATAAGGCCCATCCAGGACATGATCTTCAAGATATAGAAAGTGATATCAATTTTCCACCAGAAAAATCCTTGCCGAACGGAAGACTGATAGTAACGATGGTTATTGTGCCAACCTTCTCCCAGAGTTACTAAAGCCAGGATCAGGCTGTTTTTTGACTCATCATTTATTCCATAACGTTTATTTCCAATCATATGCATTAGTGAATTAATGGAGAAAGTTCCGTGGAATAACAATACCGAGCTTGTAAAAAACCCAACGACCACTGTAGAAAAACCTGCCTGAACCATTTGTGAGATATCGCCACCACTATTCACATATCCGCCAACGAGATAAACAATAAGCATAAGAATGAAAGGTGGAATTATATAGTATTTATTCAACCATCGAAGTTCCTGGAATTTTGCGTAGTCTTTTATGAGATCGAACGGGGTTCTTTTGTAGTCAGGGCCAATGATCCAACCAACATGGGAATACCAAAACCCATAGATTTTTAGTGAGTGAGGGTCTTCCGGCAGGTCGCTGTATTTGTGATGAGTCCGGTGATGCGCATCCCACCATAATGCACCTTTTTGAAGAGAAGTTTGGGCAGAAAACGCAATTAAAAATTGCAGAAAACGTGAAGTTTTAAATGTTTTATGTGAAAAATAGCGGTGATATCCTCCGGTTACAAAAAACATACGGGCAAAGTATAAGAATATGCAGACAATCCAGTCAAACAGGGTGGAACCTGTCCAGAATATCAAAACGGGAGACAAGTGCAAAAGTGCAAATCCAATTTCACTTTTTGATACAGGCCTCCTCCGTCTCTGTTTTTCCATTTATCCGGTTGAAAATAATTGCAAAGTTAAGGCAATATTAGTAAGACAGGAAAGCGATATGTTATATTTAAGGAATTGGTTTTCAATTAATAATACCTCAATAACTATTTTTTAAAACCTTTTAGTTTTATTTCAGTTATTCTGCGCTTTGTGTCGAGTGGAAAATCACCATTCATCATCCAATCATAATATGACGGGTCCTTCATAAAAACATCTTCAACTTTTTTACCCCGGTGCTTACCGAAATTGAAGACAATTTTCCCATCTTTCTCGATGATCCTTCCAGCCAGATCAACAATAGTTGTAAAAGTAAGGCTATGAAGTGAAGCCATATCATTTGAGAGGGTACCCACTGTTTTTCCGAGATTATCTGTGACAACCTGCCCTTCATATTTTTCGACCTGGGCTTCAAGTACATCAATGCAGGCAAATGTGTCTGCTTCTGCCGAATGAGCGTTTTCAAGTGTTTTGTTACAATAGAACTTTAAGGCAGCCGAGAGTGTTCTTTTCTCCATGTAATGGAAGATTTTCTGAGAATCTACGAGATTTCTTTTATTGATATTAAATGGGACGTCTGCCCTCAGGAACTCCTCCATCAGCATAGGAATATCAAATTTCAGAATATTAAACCCAGATAAATCGGCTCCTTCAAGAAAATTGGCCAAATCCTTTGCAACTTCCTTAAAGGTTGGCATACCAGAAATGTCTTTATCATAAATTCCGTGAATCAGGCTTGTTTCAAGGGGAATAGGTATTTTAGGATTTATTCTTTTTGTTAATACGATCTTTTCACCGTTGGGTAGCAGCTTAATGAATGAAAACTCTACAATCCTGTCCTTTGAAATACTTGTCCCTGTGGTTTCCAGATCAAAAAACACAAGAGGGCTTTTTAGATTAAGCTTCATTAATAATGTATTTTGTAAGTTTTGGAATATCAAGAAGGTCGAAAGTACCCGAACTCATAAGTAAGAGGTTTTTATATTTCCATTTTTGTTCTTTCAGCCAATGTTCCAATTCAACCCTGTCGGTAAATACCTTCATATTGTCACCCCCAAATGCTAGTTTGATTTCCTCTTTACTTATTGGCTCCAGCTGTTTATGTTGAATTGTTTTAGGGTTGAAATACACTACAGGATAGTTGGAAAATCGTAATCCATCTTTGTAGTTTTTAAGAAATGTTTTATTCAGACTACTGAAGGTATGTAATTCGAGACAGGCGACTAACTCGCGGTCCGGGAATTGCTCTTTTACCGCAAGTGTACTTGCCAGCACCTTAGAAGGTGCATGTGCATAATCTACAAATACAGATGATTTTTCAGAGGAGTCAACCAACTCCAACCGGGTATCTGTTCCTTTAAAACTTTGAATTGCTTCATAAAAGTCATCTTTGGAAATACTTAGTCGTAGCAAAATGCTCGCTGCTCCGGAAATATTCTGCAGATTATGCCTTCCAAAAATCGCGATTGGGATTCGATCTTCTCCATTTAACAGAAATGTTTTACCTTCTTCGATGACAAAAGGATGCGTGCTATATTTAATACTACGTACATCCGTTCTTTCTTTGCTTCCAATGACCACTGCAAGCGAATCTTCCTCACAGTAGATCAAAGTTCCTCCTTTAGGTGTTGCATCAGCAAATGCATCAAATTCCTTTACGTAATCATTTTCTGATGGGAATACATTAATATGATCCCAGGAAATCCCACTTATTAATCCAATATGATGATGGTAATTCAGAAATTTGGGAGTTGGATCAATGGGTGAAGAAAGGTATTCATCGCCTTCAATAATGATTACAGGAGCATCGGTAAGTTGAACCATATTATCAAATCCTGGCACATGTGCTCCCAATGCAAAATCAAACTCCCTTTCGAAATAGTTGAGTACATGAATGACCATTGAAGCAATCGTTGATTTGCCATGACTTCCACCAATTACGATCCGTTGTTTGTTTTCTGATTCAAGATAAATGAATTCAGGTGCAGAATAAATACGAATGTTAAGTTCCCGGGCTTTTTGGAGCTCCGGATTATCTTCACGGGCATGCATTCCCAAAATAACGGCATCCAGTTCCTTTGAGATTCTGTTTGTGTTCCATCCTTCCTTTTCTGGCAGTAACCCTTTTTTTTCAAGGTTTTTTAGTGAAGGATTATAGATTTCGTCATCGCTTCCGGTTATTGTATGACCTCTTTGCTTTAATGCAATCGCAAGACTATGCATGAGACTGCCCCCTATAGCTATAAAATGTATATTCAATGTATTTACTATTTGGTTTGTAGTGTGTCCAAAAATAACACAAATAATGTCAGCCTCAAATCAAATAACCACACGATACAATTGTTGATAACAATGTGGGCAATGTGTGGATAAATGGTTAAATTACTGTTGATAATATGTTGAACATGCGGGGGAGAAATGGTTTATAAAATCATGCAATGAATTTCGGATTGGATAAAACATTTCATTAGGTTTGAGTTTGATTTTATAAGTTAACGGGTTAAATTTTTTAATGGAGCAAAAAAGGAAGAAGCAATCATCGCTTCAAGTTGGTTACAAAGCAAGCAGCCTTATAAAGAGTGAATTAGGAGAAGTTTTAGGAAAAATGCCACCCCAGGCAGTTGATCTTGAAGAAGCGGTTTTGGGTGCGCTGATGCTCGAGAAAAACGCTTTAACTGATGTTATTGAAATATTAAAACCTGAAAGTTTCTATAAAGAGGCCAACGCAATTATTTATGAATCAATTTCCAGACTTTTTGAAAATGCTGAACCCGTTGATTTATTAACGGTAACTAACCAACTTCGAAAAGATGGGAAGCTGGAACTTGTTGGCGGGCCCTACTACATCACTGAACTCACAACAAAAGTAAATTCCGCCGCCAATATAGAATATCATGCAAGAATTATCGCTGAACAATCCATTAAACGTGAGCTGATTAATATTTCTGGTGATATCCAAAAGCTCGCATATGAAGATACCACAGACGTATTTGACTTACTAGATAAAACCGAGTCAGCTCTTTTTGAAGTTTCGGAATCGCATATTCGAAAGAATTATGCCGATATACGTACGATCATGAAGGAAGCAAGGGATGAAATTGAAAAGCGTAAGGTACACAAGGATGGACTTACCGGCGTCCCCAGTGGATTTTCTGCACTTGACAGGGTTACATCAGGATGGCAAAAGTCAGATCTTGTAATTATCGCGGGCCGGCCTGGTATGGGTAAGACTGCTTTCATGGTGTCTGCCATGAGAAATGCCGCCGTCGATCATAAAAGACCGGTAGCGTTATTTTCTTTGGAAATGTCATCCATCCAGCTGGCAAACCGCCTTATCTCTGCAGAAGCTGAACTCGAAAATGAAAAGATAAAAAAAGGCAACCTTGCAGATTATGAATGGGAGCAATTAGTGCATAAAACATCCAATCTTACCGATGCCCCAATTTATATTGATGATACACCGGCACTTACCATTTTGGAGCTAAGGGCTAAAAGTCGGAGATTGGTAGCTCAAAATAAAGTCGAGTTAATAATTATTGATTATCTCCAGCTTATGAGTGGTGAAAAAACAGGTGGTGGTAACAGGGAACAGGAGATTGCCCACATATCAAGGTCTTTAAAAGGAATCGCAAAGGAATTAAACGTTCCTGTAGTTGCGTTGAGCCAGTTAAGTCGTGCTGTAGAAACCCGGGGTGGTGATAAGCGTCCCCAGCTTTCGGACCTTCGGGAATCAGGTTCTATTGAGCAGGATGCAGATCTGGTGATGTTTCTATACCGGCCCGAATACTATAATATCACAGAGGATATGAACGGAATGCCTACAACCGGAATGGCGGAAATAATCATAGCAAAACATCGAAACGGGTCTCTTGAAAATGTACAACTAAAATTTATTGGGAAATACACCAAATTTACAGATGCAGATTTCGCCTTTGACAAAGGTGGAATGGGAAGCAGAATGACATTTCCAAGCAAAGCCAACGGTGGTGAAAATGATTCATTAGGAGACTCTAAAAACGAAAAAGACGGTCCCGCTCCTTTCTAGTTTTTACAATTTAATAGCACATAATGAAGAAATAATAAAATAATTTAATATTTCTATTTGTGAATAATTATGTGTTTTTAAAAATTAATGTTTATATTGATGGTACAAAATCTCGTATTTGGTTAATAATCTTAATTTTGAATAACAACTAAATTTTTTCCAATTACCAGATTTGTATAAAAGACTCAACAATTTGAATAATGCGTTTTTTGGAGTGATAGTATGATTCAATTTGGAATTTTAACTTCTCTTACGTAATATTATTGAGTAGAATGGGGAGATGGTAGTAAACCTGCCTGTGGGTTTTTTGAATTAAACCGATAGCAATAATGAAAAGAGGATTAATAGTTTGCCTGACCATACTTGCAATGCTGGGGCCTCATTTCTCAAATGGGCAGTATGATCCTTTGTATAATCAGTATACATTTGACCAGTTGATGATTAACCCTGCCTACACAGGAGTAAACGATCTGTTTTCGGTTTCTTTTATTTCAAGATACCAATGGGTAAATATAGATGGTTCACCACTTACCAACGCACTCTCCGCGCATACATCCATTGCAAACAATAAGGCAGGTGTTGGCGCAATGTTTATAAACGAAAGATATGGTGTCAATGTTAATACTGAATTTTATTTGACATATGCTTACAGAATTAATTTTGGTAGAGGATCTCTTTCTGCAGGAATCCAGGGAGGCATGCAGCAGTATAAATATGATTATACAAAACTAAATCTTGAATCCCTGAACGATCCGGCATTTTTGCCCGTGGATGAGCAGGTAAGCCAGCCTAACTTCGGAGCCGGTTTATGGTACCAGACTGATAAGTATTATGTTGGTTTATCAGTACCCCGGATTCTTTCCGTTGACATAGAGAAACAAGATGGAAGCACTAGTGAAAGATACAGGAGACACTTTTACATAAGTGCGGGTGGTATGTTAACACTCAACCCCACTTTGAAGATTAAACCTTACACCCTTGTCCGAATTATTGAAGGAGCCCCGGCAAATATAGATATTGGAGCAAACTTACTGATCCAGGAATTAATTTGGGCAGGAATCCTGATTCGTGATTTCGATGCCATTGCACTGATGGGACAATTGGAAATTAGTGATAAATTCAGGGTTGGTTTGTCTGTTGAACTGGCAACTACGAAGTTGGTTAATACCTCGTATGGTACCTATGAGCTCATGTTATTGGTTGATTTTGCAGCGTTTAATTACCAGGTGTTAAAAAGGAGATATTTCTAATCTTACCAACCAAAAATATATTTTTTTCTTAGCATAAAAAATTGCTAATTAAGTATGAATTTCGTGCTGATATTTTTACAACAAAATAATGGCACAATCAATTTATGTAGCAACCTCCGACCCACAATCAGGTAAATCACTTATTACCCTCGGGTTCATTGAACTGTCGTTAAGAAAAACAGCTAAAACAGGCATTTTCAGGCCTATTATTAATAAGAAAACTCCTGAAGGCGAGTTGGATAATCATCTTGATCTGATTCTCAAAACCTATAACCTGAGACTCGCATTTGACGAATGCTATGCCTTTACCAAAGAGGAAGCCAATGAGCTTCTGGGAAATGGTAGATCGGATGATTTCATCGAACAAATTATTACCAAATATAAAGAGCTGGAAAAAAAGTGTGATTTTATACTTATTGAGGGTACAGACTTTCTTGGGGACAACGCGGCTTTCGAGTTTGATATGAATGCCCATATCGCAAAAAATCTGGGAGCGCCTGTACTAATAGTTGAAAATGGGAATGATCCTGATCCCGAAGGACTGCTCAGAAAGGTGAATATGTCAATCGACTCTTATGCTTCGCGTGAATGTCATATTTTGGGAGTGGTGATGAACAGGTTGATACCTGAAAAACTTGAACAAACAAGAGAGGTTTTTAAGAAAGGTCTTAACTCTGATACGCTTTTCTTCCTTATCCCGGAAAATGAAATATTGCGCAGCCCTACAATCCGGGAAATTGCAGAACAATTGGATGCCGAGATTTTGTATGGTTCTGAAAGAATGTCGGATCTCGCTTATGGTTATACTGTTGCAGCTATGCAAATCCAGCATTTCCTGACGAAAATGAAAGAGAAACACATGATTATTACTCCTGGAGACAGGGCAGATATCATATCTGCAACATTGCAGGCAAACAAGTCGGTAAACTATCCGAATGTTGCAGGATTTGTATTGACCGGCGGACTTAGACCGGCTGCTTCAGTTGTAAAAATACTTGATGGACTTATCGACTTGATTCCGATATTACTTGTTCCGGAAAACACTTTCGAAACATCCCTGAAAATAAGTACTGTACGTACTAAACTTACTGTAAATAATCAACGAAAAATTAAATTAAGCCTTCAATTATTTGAAAAATATTTTGATACGGATAAAATTAATGAAGAGATATTGAACTTTCACCCGAGGGGAGTGACCCCGAAGATGTTTAATTATATTCTTACACAAAAAGCAAAATCTAATAAAAGGCATATTGTATTACCGGAAGGAAAGGATGATCGGATTTTAAGGGCGGTTGAACATATCCTTGCAGGAGGAATAGCAAAGATTACATTATTGGGAAATGAAAACGAAATCATCTCAGCCATTAGTAGTCTGGGACTGAAAATGGACCTTGCTGATCTGAATATTATCGACCCTGCAAAACATCCAAAGTTCATGACCTATGTGAAACAGCTCTTCAAACTTCGCGAACATAAAGGCATAACACTGGAAATGGCACATGACCTGATGGGAGACGTATCTTATTTCGGCACCATGATGGTTTATATGGGGCATGCTGATGGAATGGTATCCGGAGCAACACATACTACTCAACATACCATTCGTCCAGCCATGCAATTTGTAAAAACAAAACCAGGATATTCTGTTATTTCATCGGTTTTCTTCATGTGTTTGGAGGACAGGGTCCTTGTATATGGTGATTGCGCTGTTAACCCTAATCCAAATGCTGAACAATTGGCAGAGATTGCCATATCATCTGCAGAAACATCTAAAGAATTTGATATTGAACCACGAATAGCAATGTTGTCATATTCTTCTGGTGAATCAGGCAAGGGTGATGAAGTTGAGAAGGTAAGAAAAGCTACCCGGATTGTAAAAGAAAAGATGCCGGAATTATTAATCGAAGGTCCAATTCAATACGATGCTGCCGTGGACCCGGAAGTTGGTAGAAAAAAAATGCCGGGATCAAAAGTTGCAGGTAAGGCTACTGTGCTGATTTTCCCGGATTTAAATACTGGAAACAATACATATAAAGCTGTTCAAAGAGAAACAGGAGCGATTGCTATAGGACCCGTATTGCAGGGGTTAAATAAACCCGTAAACGACTTGAGCAGGGGATGTACAGTAGAGGATGTTATTAATACTGTAACTATTACTGCAATTCAAGCTCAAATGAATTGACATAGTGGTAGGATAAAGTTTATATTTGTCGGTTAAAATTAAAATTTAATTAATAAATTATCTCGTTCACTGGAATTCAAAGAAAAATTTAATGAAAATATTAGTCATCAATGCAGGAAGTTCATCCATAAAATTTTCTGTGTTTAATGGATTTGATCTTTCTACTTATGCCTATGGCCTGGCTGAAAAAATTGGATCAGACGACAGTCGTATAACGATTCATGTTAACAAGAAAAAAGGAATTGAGAAACATGTTGAAATCAAGGAACTGGTTAATCATTACTTTGGATTTAAAAGAATAATTGAGTTGCTTCAGGATGAACATATTAAAGTAATTCAAAACAAATCTGAAATAAGAGCTATTGGCCATAGAGTTGTACACGGTGGTGATTACTATACAGAACCCTCAATTATAACAAAAGATTTAAAAAAGAGAGTCAAACAATTCATCCCATTGGCGCCTCTTCATAATCCAAAAAACTTGCTCGGTATTGAAGTTTGTGAAAAAATTCTACCAAAGATTCCTCAGGTAGCAGTTTTTGATACATCTTTTCATCAAACAATTCCCCCCAAAGTTCACAGATATGCAATCCCAGAGAAATTTTATAAGAATAATGGAGTACGCGTTTATGGTATGCACGGAACTTCACATAAATACATTACCGGCCAAACTGCAGAATATTTACAAAAGCCTTTGGAAGAAGTGAACCTGATATCTGTTCATCTGGGTAATGGGTGCAGTATGGCGGCAGTGAAAAATGGGCAGTGTATAGACACTTCAATGGGTATGAGCCCGCTTCCCGGTTTGATGATGGGGACAAGAGCGGGTGACATAGACCCTTCAATTATATTCCACCTCATCCGGCACGCTGGGATGAATGTAAAACAGGTGGAAGAAATGCTTAATAATGAAAGTGGACTAAAGGCCATTGCCGGGATAATGGATGTCCGTGATGTTTTAGATAGAATGGATTCCGGAGATGAGAATGCCCGTTTGGCCATAGAAATGTATTGCTACAGGATTAAAAAGTATATTGGCGCTTATCTGGCTATTCTTGGCAAAACCGATGCCATAGTGTTTACCGCAGGTGTTGGGGAAAACAGCGCTTACATTCGAGCTCTTTCGCTGGGAGGGATGAAGAATTTTGGAGTTGAAATTAATAGTGATGTAAATAATGCCCATCAAAATGGCATATCTGAAATTAATGAAGCAGATAGCAAAATAAAAGTACTGGTAATACCTGCAAACGAGGAAAAGGAGATTGCGTTATCCACTGTCCAGATTCTGGAACCCTTACTAGCAATGCAAAACTGATTTATTCCAGTTGTTGTCTGACAAATTTAGCTAAAACAATTCCTTCCAGGTTATACAACTGCAAGGAATCATTGTCGATTGAAAAGTAAGTACATACGGAAAGTGCATTAATAAAAGCACTTTCAATCTTCATTTTCTCATCCTCACACATCATTTTAGTCGATCCGATTTCTTCAACCCGGATCGTATTAGCAATAACTTTGCAGTTTCCAAAAAAATTATTACATCCTGATTTTCCACTAATTCTATTCTCCAATATTCTGAAGTATACTTCTGAATCCTGAGTAGCAAGTTCGCTGATCTCAGTAGCAATCCAGATGCTGTCTGAAATCGTATATTCAATTTTTGCTGGAGAGCATGCAAATAATACAAATGTCAAAAGGGTGATGACTTCTTTCATTTTGATAAAAGTTGCTTCAATGACAAACCATGAAAAAGAACTGCAATCGGCATATATAGACCTGCAATAAATATTAACGGGGGGTGCAGGAATGAAAAATCAATAATACTATTTTCTAGTCCCATGAGCTGTGGGAAAAATGCTGAAAACAGAAAAATTTTAACTGTATTTGCAAGAATAAAAAGTCCTGCAATATTCCAAAAAATTAGTAATCCGCGCGACAACCGCTCTTTGTGTGTATAGAAAGCCAGCGGCAGGGCTGTAATCCCGATGAGTATATCATAATTACCGCCTTCAAATGTTGCCTGAATGGGTATTACACCATCTTTGTAAGCCAGCCAAATGATCAACTCAACAATTATTCTAAATCCCTGGAAACCAATAAGCAGGGAAACCGGGAGGTATTTCAATACCTGGTTTGTTTCATTTCTGGTAATAAGGATACCAATAAATAGAAATGCAGGGATTATAATGAATATAGGCAGCTTTGGTGGCAGGCCAAAGTCATCGATCATTCCGGTAGTTGATACCACAACGATGTAAATAATCCATGTTAAAATAAATAAGCTGAGTCGGATAATTTTCGGTTCATAATTCTTCTCAAAAGTCAGGCGAATGTATTTATGGCTATAGTGAAATAGTGATGCCAAAAGCAAAATTGTGAAAATCCACGCAAGAAAATAAGTTTCCATGGTAGCTTATTGAATGACCACTTTTGCTACACGGCCTTCCGAGCCCGATAGCCATCCGGAGGTATTGGTTTTGTTGAAACTAACAGCGTGGTATCCAATACTATCCAATAAAGCCCAATGGTTTCCATTATCAAAAGATATATCCGTTCCTGTCGGGCCTGTTGCAATCAGTGTACTTGAACCGCCGATAAAAGCCACACCTGATCTATAACCCAAAGGTTGTGAATCAGAAATCAATACCCATTGGTTGTTGACTAATACTGCCGCATTTTTTGTCCGGTCATCAGGATTTAAAAAGTCTCCCCCTACCATGATTCCATTTCCATTTTCGGAAAATGCCAGTGAAAAAATTCCCGCAGCGGAATTCTCTATATTTTCAAGCGGGCTCATTTCTTCGGACCAGGAAATTCCCCTGTCGAAGGAATGTAAAATTCTGCCTGTGGTTGTTCCCAACCAAATTTCATTTTCTCCGAAAGTTACCATGTTGGTGCCACTGGCCGCAAATCCCCCTTCATTTTCTGATGCTTCGGGTGCGGACATCAGCTGACTCCAGGTTTCACCGCCATCATTTGTTGTGATGATGAAAAATCTGCCATCGATGGCATCGCTGAACGCAATACCATTGGATTGGTCCCAAAAATCAAATGCATCAAAAAAAATCCTTTTATCTTCGTTTTTATATTTTAATGACCAGTTATTACCACCATCTGTAGTTTTATAAATTAACGCAGGTGTACCAGCGCTAATCATGATCGCCCGGTCCTTATCAAAAGCATGAATATCCCGAAAATCAATTGAATCAATAATGGAACCATTTTCCCAGGTAATCCCTCCATCGGTTGTTCGCATATAAGTACCGTTGCTACCGCTTAACCAAACAGTTTGTTCATCGAGTGCGCATAAACCCCGTAAGCTGGTATTTACCGGTGTAGAGAGATGTTTTAATGAATAGGTTGTGTGTTCCGCATTATTAGAACATGCATTGAGTAACATACCAACTACCAGAAGCCTGGCAATAATAAATCTAGTCTTCATCGTATAAAATCTGATTGTATGCGGTTTGTAATTCGGCAAGGGCATGATGATTATTGGTTTTTGTGGCCATAGCAATCCCATCCTTATAAATTTCTATTGCTCGACTTTTATTTTCAAGGGCTAAATATACTCTTGCCGCATGATAATAAGTACCTATATAGGAAGGATGATTTGATAATAATTCATCAAAATAAATCTTTGATTTCGTAATATCATTGTTGATCCATTCGATTGCAAGTGCATAAATGATGAATGGATCATCAGGATCATCTTTCAGGAAATTCTCAAGTTTTTTTACCCTCTCAATATTCATTTTGAACTGTAATTTTTTCTATTATATTCTTTAATTTCGCTTCAACAAAATTTCATGAAGAATAATTTAGAATTTTTATGTTATGAAAATATTGGTTTGCATTACACATGTTCCTGATACAACTTCCAGAATAGTATTCACGGATGGTGATACAAAGTTTGATTCAACTGGTGTTCAATATGTTATTGGTGCGTATGATGATTATGCCCTGGCTCGTGCCGTTGAGTTAAAAGAAACCGGCGGGGCAACAGTGACAGTTTTAAATGTTGGAGGTGTAGAAACCGAACCTTCCATTCGTAAAGCATTGGCTATAGGTGCTGATGACGCTATCAGGGTAAATGCAGATCCGGTCGATTCGTTCTTTGTTGCCCACCAAATTGCAAATGTTGCTAAGGAAGCGGATTATGACCTTATACTTATGGGTAGGGAGTCAATTGATTTTAACAGCGGTGTAGTTCATGGTATGGTAGGGGAGCTGTTGGGAATACCTTCGGTATCCCCGGTAATGAAACTTGATGTTGAGGGTGATAAAATAAAAGTAGCGAGAGAAATTGAAGGTGGGCAGGAGTTTGCAGAGCTTGGGATGCCCCTTGTAGCAGGTTGCCAGGAACCGATTGCAGAATGGAGAATCCCAAATATGCGAGGAATTATGACTGCAAGATCCAAACCGTTGAATGTTGTTGAACCAATAGAGACTGAACACCCGACTGTTTTGGAAAAATATGAATTACCTCCAGCGAAAGGTGGCATCAAGATGGTTGATGCTGAAAATGTATCTGAGTTGGTAGATCTACTAAAAAATGAAGCGAAAGTATTGTAGTTAAATTGAAAATAATAAATATATCATAATGTCAGTAATAGTATTTGTTGAACACGACGAAGGAAAAATAAAAAAATCTTCAAGGGAAGCTGTATGTTTTGGAGCTGCGATGGACAGTAATGCAACTGCACTTGTATTTGGAACGGTAAATAAGTCAGAGATTGAATCGCTGGGAAAAAACGGTGCCAGGAAAGTACTCCATGTCAGTGATGAACGACTGAATAACGGAGTGCTCCAGGCATATGCAGAGATAATGAGCCAGGTAATAGAAAAGGAAAGTGCAGATATTCTCGTTTTGGCAAAATCTTCTATTTCCGATGCAGTTGCTGCACGTACTGCAATTAAAACCAACGCATCTGTAGCTATTAATGTTACTGAAATTCCCGATACTTCCTCGGGGTTCAGGGTGAAACGTAGTATATATACAGGTAAAGCTTTTGCCTGGGTAGAAATGAAAAATCAAAAGAAAATTATAGTAATAAGCAAAAATGCAGTTAATTTTAGTGAAGACGGTGAAAATTCGCAGGTAGAAGAATTTACCCCTACGCTTTCTGATGATAATTTTAAAATTACAATAACAGGCAAAAACAAAGCAAGTGGAACAATATTGCTTCCTGAGGCTGAAATAGTTGTATCTGGTGGAAGGGGTTTGAAAGGACCTGAAAATTGGGGAATGATAGAAGATCTGGCGACATCATTGGGTGCGGCAACAGGATGTAGCAAACCGGTTTCGGACCTTGAATGGAGGCCTCATCATGAACACGTTGGTCAGACTGGAGTAAAAGTCGCACCAAATTTATATATTGCTGTGGGAATTTCAGGGGCCATACAACATCTTGCAGGGGTTAACTCCAGCAAGATAATAGTAGTAATAAACAAAGATCCTGAAGCACCTTTTTTCAAAGCGGCGGATTATGGAATTGTTGGGGATGCTTTTGAAGTAGTACCCAAACTTACAGAGGCGATTAAAGCATTAGGATAAAGACTAAAAAGTGGATAAAATTAAACTGGAAATACTGGGCCTTTCTTCAAGTCAGTCACAAACAGGATCATTTGCGCTCGTGCTTGGCGAGAAAAACGGCAAACGAAGGCTTCCAATAATTATAGGGATGTTTGAAGCCCAGGCCATCGCAATTGAAATTGAAAAGATTATTCCTAATCGCCCAATGACCCATGATCTTTTCAAATCGTTTGCGTATGAATTTCAATATACTGTGAAGGAAATTGTGATTTCAGATTTAAAAGATGGTGTATTTTTTGCGAAGATTGTTTGTGAAAGTGAGGATAAAGTTTCCGAGATCGACGCACGTCCTTCCGATGCAATTGCAATTGGCTTACGATTTAAAGCACCAATATTTACCAATGAAAAAATATTGTCAGAAGCGGGTATTGAGTTTAGAGGTGATGAAGAAAATGAATTTGGCGAAGCAAAAACCGAATTAGTATCTGATAAACCAGGCAAGAAAAAACCCCATTCTTTGCAAGATGAATCTATAGAAAAATTGAATGATTTGCTAAAAAAAGCATTAGACCGGGAAGATTATGAACAAGCTGCTAAAATTCGTGATGAGTTGGGAAAGAGAAATTAATCCGAACGAAGCAAATTAACCGAGAATCATTCCAACCATTGTAGCAGAAAACAAAGATGCGATTGTGCCACCCAGTAAAGCACGTAAACCGTATTGAGAAAGTAAAACACGTTGATTTGGGGCAAGTGAACCAATGCCCCATCTCTGGATACCAATAGACGCAAAATTTACAAATCTACACAACATATAAGTAGACATAATAATTGATTTCGTATCAAAAAATGCACCAGCAGCCTTGTACTCCGACAAGCTTACATACCCAATGAATTCTGTTAAGATTATTTTCTGTCCCAGCAAACTTCCCACTAATGCTATGTCAGGTGTAGCCACACCTATCATCCACATAATCGGCGCGAAAATATAGCCGAGGATAAACTGGAGTGAGAGTTGTGAATATTTGCCCCCGGAGAAGGCATCGATATATCCATTTAATGAAGTCCAGTCTCCGACTTTAATTAATATATAATTGAACATGGCGATAAACGCAATAAAAACGAGTAGCATGGCGGCAACGTTTACTGCAAGCTTCAGGCCTTGCGTAGTCCCATTTGAGATAGCATCAAGGATGTTGCTGCCAACCTTATCTTTTGTTATTTCTATTGACTTATCAGTTTCTTCTACCTGAGGTACCAGAATTTTGCTGGCTACAACGGCACCGGGAGCGGCCATGATGGAAGCTGCCAACAGGTGTTTAGCAAATAACAACCGTTGTACAGGGTCATCACCTCCCAGAAAACTTATATATGCCGCAAGTACACCTCCTGCAAGCGTAGCCATGCCACCGATCATCACCAATAAAACTTCAGATTTGTTCATAGATGATAAGTATTCCTTGATCATTAGCGGAGATTCCGTTTGGCCTAAGAAAATATTTCCTGCTACTGACAGACTTTCGGCACCGGATAGCTGGAGTGCCCGGCTAAGAAGCCAGGCAAGTAAATGTACTATTTTTTGTATGATCCCAAGGTAAAATAATAGGCTGGTTAGTGCAGAGAAGAATATGATGGTTGGTAATACCTGGAATGCAAAAATGAACCCGTATGTTTCTGTGTCCAGAAACCCTTCGAATAAAAAAGTTGTTCCGGCTTTTGTGAAATCAAGAATTCTGACAAATATCTTTCCGAGGATTTCGAACATCAACCGCATAAAGGGTATTTTCAGAATACTTATAGCCAGGATAAACTGAATTAACAGGCCACCAATTACAATTTTCCAATTGATTGCCCTCCTGTTTGTACTGAAAATAAATGATATAAATACAAGAATAGCCAATCCAAATAAGCCCCGGATAATGGTGATAAATAAGCTATTTTCAGACTCATATTTATCAGGAATAACATTTCCTAATGTTTCCTTTTGTGATTGGGGCTTCTGCTGCCCGGAGTTCTGGTAGGTTGCATTGGGATATTCTTTCGAATAGAGTTCGGTCGTTTCAGAAGAGATAATAACAGGAGAAAACGCTGAAGATGTATCCAGACCAATTAGTAATAAGACAATAATGCAAAGAAATACATGTCGGTAACTTAAATTCATTCTCCTATTTTTTTTGTGAATATAGGAGTAAATGAAATAAAGTTCTGTATTACCACCTCAATTAAAGTACATGGTTTTAATTGGTCTGAACCGGACGGGCCGCAAGTACTTCCTCAGATGCCCCTTCAGTAAATTTATTGAAGTTTTTATTGAACTTTCCTGCAAGTAAATTTACTTTTTGATCATATAAATCGGGATCTGACCAGGTGCTTTTTGGGTTCAATACTTCAGATGGTACTCCTTCGCAGGTCACGGGCATTTCCAAACCGAAAATATCATGTTTTATATACTCCACATCATCAAGATTTCCTTCCAGTGCGGCTGTGATCAACGCCCTGGTGATTTTCAAACTCATCCGTTTTCCTACCCCGTAACCACCACCGGACCATCCGGTATTTACAAGCCACACTTTTACATGTGACTCCCGCATTTTTTCACTGAGCATGTCAGCATATACAGTAGGATGAAGAAGCATAAATGGAGCTCCAAAACAAGCGCTGAAGGTTGTAACCGGATCAACAATTCCTTCTTCAGTGCCGGCCACCTTGGCTGTATACCCCGATATGAAATGGAATGCTGCCTGTCCGGGGGTGAGTTTAGAGATAGGGGGTAATACTCCAAATGCATCGCAGGTCAAAAAGAATATATTCTTCGGAATAGGGCCAACGGAAGGAACCTGTATGTTATCAATAAAGTGAATTGGGTAACTTACTCTTGTGTTTTCTGTTTTTGATCCATTGGTAAAATCCACATCGTTGGTGCCTGGATAGAATTCTGTATTTTCTAAAATTGCCCCCTTTCTAATGGCATTATAAATATCAGGTTCATTCTCTTTTGACAGGTCGATACACTTTGCATAGCAACCTCCTTCGAAATTGAATATTGTATCCTCCGACCACCCATGCTCGTCATCACCAATTAACTTCCGGTTGGGGTCAGCCGACAGCGTTGTTTTACCAGTACCCGATAGCCCGAAAAACAAGGCCGTATCATTTTGTTTCCCGAGGTTGGCCGAACAGTGCATTGCTAAAATATTGTCATGGTGTGGCAGGCTGAAGTTAAGTGCGGAAAATATACCTTTCTTCATTTCGCCGGTGTATCCAGTACCACCGATTAATGCTATTTTCCTGCCAAAATTAAGGATCGCAAAATTATGCTGCCGCGTCAGGTCCTCTTCAACGTTGGCATGAAATCCGGGAGCGGCAATGATGTGCCATTCCGGAGTAAATGATTTCATTTCTTCTTCGGTTAGCCGGTTGAACATGTTATAAATAAACTGGGCTGACCAGGGATATTCAGTAACAGACCTGATATTCACTCGATATCTGGGATCGGCACACGCAAAGGAATCACGAACGAATACTTCCTTTTCATTAAGATATTCGATTACTTTATTATATAGATTGTCAAAATATTCTGTGTCAAACGGAATGTTGATTGAACCCCACCAAACTGCATCTTTTGTGATATCATCTTTTACAATAAACCTGTCATTAGGAGACCTTCCGGTAAATTCTCCGGTATCAACGGTAATAGCACCTGAACTTGTCCGGATCGCCATTCCTTTTTCAATCGAAATTTCTTCCAACTCATCGGGCGATAGATTCCAGTTTATTTTTGCGTTTGTTAGTCCGAGGTAATTCAAAGAATTTTCAGTATTGTCTCCCATTGCTATCAATTTTAAAAGTGAATTTGATTTAGTTTACGCTAAAATCAAAATTAGCAAAATTTAAATAAGATTATATATGATTTATATCATTTGAATTGAATGCGTTCTGTCAATTTGGTATTGTGAATCAATGAAGTTAGATTAGGCCACCGAAAATTTACTATATCTTCTCATAGATAAAAATCACATGCAAGAAAATCATCTAGGAAAAACGCTATTTGGGCATCCGAAAGGGTTATTTACATTATTTTTCACTGAAATGTGGGAGAGGTTCAGCTATTATGGTATGAGGGCTATCCTCATCTTGTTTATGGTTGCGAGTGCTGGAGAAATTAATGGAGGACTTGAGTTCCCTGCTTCAAAAGCGGCAGCTATTTATGGGTTGTACACCGCAAGTGTGTATTTGCTGACCTTACCGGGTGGTTGGCTTGCCGACAATATTTTTGGCCAAAGAAAAACTATATGGTATGGTGGGATTATTATAATGATGGGGCATATATCCCTGGCTATACCGGGGTCTGTAACATTTTTTATGGGATTGGGCCTTGTGGCTGTAGGAACTGGATTGCTGAAAGCCAATATCAGCACAATTGTAGGTGATCTCTACAAGGACAAGGGAGCAAAACGTGATGCTGGGTTTTCAATTTTTTATATGGGGATCAATCTTGGTTCTTTTGCAGGCCAACTGATTGTTGGATACCTGGGAGAACAGGTGAACTGGCACTATGGATTTGGCGCTGCTGCAGTTGGAATGTTTCTTGGTTTGATGATGTATAGAGCAACCGGAGACAAATATCTAGGTGAAATTGGAAAGCTTCCCAAGGCTAAAGAAGATGGAGCTAACAATTCCTCCAACCCCATCCTGGCCTGGGTCTTACTTATAATCCTGGTCATATTCATTGTCACTCTTCAGTTTACCGGTGTTGTTGATATGAGAACAATAGTTGGAGCTGCAGAAGCTATGGGTTTCATTATTGTTGCGATTGCTACGCTCTACTTTGCTTACGTACTTATTGCGGGTGGGTTGAATAGGGATGAAAAGAGAAAAGTGGTTGTGATCATATTTTTGTTTATTGGCGCTGCGCTCTTTTGGTCTGGATTTGAACAAGCAGGAAGTTCTCTTAATCTTTTTGCCGAGCGGCATACCATTCGGTTTTTTGGCCCGATGAATATTCCGGGTTTTATACCCTATATGATTGGCATCATAGTTTTAATTGGTTTGGGGTATTATTGGAACAAACACATTTATAAAAGGGATGATTTGATTGTATCCCTCAAATATATATCTGCTGTTGTAGTAATATTTTTATCTATTTTCGGATGGTGGCTTTTGGATAACCTGACTAACGGGTGGGAGATGCCTGCCAGTTGGCTGCAATCTATAAATCCCATGCTGATCATAATTCTGGCTCCTGTATTTGGAGCACTTTGGGTTAAGTTAGCTGCTATTCATATGAATCCCTCAGCTCCCCTGAAATTTGGATTTGGTCTTATATGCCTTGGCTTAGGATTCCTGGTCATGGTATTAGCATCAAGAATTGTTGTAGCCGGTTTACCAGACTCAACCAGGGTTTCCATAATGTGGCTGGTAATGACCTATCTGCTACATACAACGGGTGAATTAACTTTAAGCCCGGTTGGATTAAGTTTGACCACCAAACTTGCACCCAAGAAATATGCTGGCCAGATGATGGGAATCTGGTTTATTGGCGCTGCTCTTGGAAATTTGATTGCAGGTCTTTTTGCAGGGAATTTTGATGCAAATAATGTTGATCAAATGCCAGATCTCTTTATGAGTGTTGTACAATTCAGTGTTGGAGCGGGGATAATTTTTATGATACTTAGTCCCTGGATTAAAAAATGGATGGGTGATGTAAAATAATTTTAAATACGTTATATAGAGGGTTGTAGTCGAGGCTGCAACCCTTATTTATTAAATTGAATACAAATGGAAACGCTTAAAATACCAGCTACAAATAATACACCAACCATTCATTTTGACCCACTCAGTGGATTGCTCGAAATTAGCGGCAGGTCCCTTCCAGAGGATGCATTCACATTTTACGATGAAATATTTAAGTGGTTAGAAAATTATACCGAGCTACCTTTGAGTGAGACGATTCTTATCATAAAAATGGATTTAATAAACAGCAGTTCATTAAAATGTTTGCACAAAATATCCAGCCAATTAAAGGAGGTTGAATCAAAGGGAAATGTCGCTAAAATTCATTGGGTTTTCGAAGATGATGACGTGGAAACCAAGGAATTGGGAAAATCCTTTAAAAATGTTGTAGATATTCCATTTGAGTCATTTCAGACGAAAGCGAAAAAGCAGGAAGACGAATAATAAAAAACCGTCTCAAAATTAATTTGAGACGGTTTGAAATTCGATAAATTAGGGTATTACATCATACCCGGCATTCCGCCACCTCCGGGAGGCATTGGAGGCATTTTTTCTTCTTCAGGCTCATCTGCAACTACAGCTTCGGTAGTGAGCAGCAAACCCGCAATCGAAGCTGCATTTTCAAGCGCAAGACGCGTTACTTTTGTAGGGTCAATTACACCGGCAGCAATCATATTCTCATACCTGTTCTCACGGGCATTGTAACCAAAATCATTTTTACCTTCTTTGACTTTCTGTGCCACAACTGATCCTTCTTCACCAGCATTCTCGACAATAATCCTCAAAGGTGCCTCTAATGCCATTTTCACAATGTTAACACCTGTTTGTTCATCAGGATATGTAGTTTTTATTTTGTCGAGTTTCTCTCCGGCTCTGATAAGTGCAACACCACCACCAGCTACAACACCTTCTTCAACTGCAGCACGGGTCGCATGCAAAGCATCATCAACACGGTCTTTCTTTTCTTTCATCTCTACTTCAGTAGCTGCACCTATATAAAGGATGGCAACTCCGCCAGAAAGTTTTGCAAGACGCTCCTGAAGCTTTTCTTTATCGTAATCTGATGTGGTAGATTCGATTTGCGCTTTAATTTGATTAATACGCATTTTGATATCATCTTTTTTACCAGCACCGTTAATGATTATGGTATTGTCCTTATCAATAACTAATTTTTCTGCTTTACCAAGATATTCGATAGTAGCGCTTTCAAGTTTATATCCACTCTCTTCAGATATCACAGTTCCACCAGTCAGGACAGCAATATCTTCCAGCATTGCTTTTCTTCGGTCACCAAAACCTGGAGCTTTTACAGCTGCAACTTTTAGTGCCCCCCTGATTTTGTTTACTACCAGTGTTGCAAGTGCTTCACCGTCAACATCCTCTGCAACAATCACTAAAGGTTTGCCGGTTGAAGAAACACTTTCAAGTATCGGGAGAAGTTCCTTCATGTTGGAAATTTTCTTGTCGTAAATCAAAATGTAAGGCTCTTCCAGTTCTGCTTCCATTTTTTCAGTATTGGTAACAAAGTAAGGAGATAAGTAACCTCTGTCAAATTGCATACCCTCAACAGTTTTTACATCCGTCTCAGTTCCTCGTGCTTCTTCTACAGTAATAACTCCGTCTTTACCCACTTTGTCCATTGCATCAGAAATCATATTTCCAATTTCTATGTCGTTGTTTGCAGATACAGTGGCAACCTGAGCAATTTCCTGGGAACTCTTAATGGTTTTAGATTGGTTTTTTAATCCTTCAACAACTACAACAATAGCCTTATCGATACCACGTTTCAAATCCATTGGATTGGCTCCTGCAGCAACATTTTTGATACCATGCCTGAAAATAGCCTGGGCGAGAACTGTTGCGGTAGTTGTACCATCACCAGCATCATCAGCAGTTTTAGAAGCTACTTCTTTGACCAATTGAGCTCCCATGTTTTCAACAGGATCTTTTAGCTCGATTTCTTTTGCAACAGTTACACCATCTTTTGTTACTGTAGGTGCACCGAATTTTTTGTCGATGATCACATTCCTTCCCTTAGGACCCAGTGTTACTTTTACAGCATCTGAAAGTGCATCGACACCAACTTTAAGCTGCTCTCTTGCAACTGTATTAAATTTAATTTCTTTAGCCATTTTATTAATATTTTCCAGTTAATTTATAGTAAAAATGAATTAGATAATTGCGAAAATATCAGATTCCCGCATAATGAGGTATTCATTATCATCGATGGTAATTTCAGTACCTGAGTATTTACCATATAGAACAGTATCTCCCTTCTTTACGGTCATGGGTTCATCTTTTTTACCTGTTCCTACAGCGACAATAGTACCCTGTTGTGGTTTTTCCTTTGCTGTATCGGGAATGATAATACCTGAAGCAGTTTTTTCGTCAGCTTCAGTTGCTTGTACAACCACCCTGTCTGCTAGTGGTTTGATGCTCAACTTAGACATATTTAGATTTTTTTGGTTTAAAAATAATTTCTATCAATATGATTGATGTTTTAGCACGAAACGTGCCAAGCTATAGAAAAAGAGCGTGTTGATTTATAATGCGTCAAAATTGCCGATTTTCCGATATTTACTGTCAGTATTCAGATATTTACTGTCAGTATTCATAAAAAAACATGACAATTTTTCACACTTTGTACTACCTTATGGTCACCTTCATTGATTTTACCCGTATCAATAGTTAACTTATAGCATATGAAAAATTCGAAGAAATTGGAATTAGGATGGATTACAGAAGGTCTGATAGATTTTGAGTATAAAAAATACCAATTACTGGCTTACCTTAAAAGTATAGAAAAGTATTTTTTGCAGTCGAAACTTTATCCCAGTCTCAGCGACCTTATAGAGCATTATAATAATCTTATCGAACTGAAAGAAAATAAAAACATGTGGTTTGGTAAATTTCCTAAAAAGCTAAAAAAAGTTGATCTTGAAAAAATAAAACTTTATTATGAGCAATTGATTGAAGATGATGCTACGATGAAAGAAATCGATGATATCATCGGATTTGCAATCCCAAATATCAAAAAGGTTGTAACGGATGGTACCGAGATTTATAATTTTGTTGAAAGGAATGTAAAAATAGCACCGGTTGGGATAATGCCATTGTATAAAAATGAAGGATATATATTTTTGCATCAGTCGCCAAGACCACAATTCAAAATATTCAAATATTCTGTGTCAATATTCGAACAGTCAAGTGAGAAATTCAGAAGTATTCGTACTTCCTTTATCGAGGAAAAGAAATATTCAAGATTTGTAACCCTTGAATCCGAAAAAATCGCCCTGACTAAAAAATTTACATCGCTGCCTAATCCGGCAACTTATTTTATTACATCAAGCCGGCCTTTCCCGGAACGGGAAACATTTTTGCCTGTAGCAAAGAGGTATTTGATACAATATATATCAAATTCAACCACTTCATCTTAGAACTTTTATTTCGATATCGGGGAAAGGGTAGCCTTAACTCCTATTGATTTTCGTCTCTGGTAAGATCTTCCAATGTACCCTGGTCCAATTGAGTATCATCGGTAGAGGTGTTGACGTCTTCAGCAGTTGGAATTTCAATTGGAGGAAATATAGACTGCTCCTGGGCTCGTTCTATGTTTGGGCTTGTATAACCCTGGCTTGCTTTTTCGGTCACAAAGTTCAAGGAAAGCGTAAGTATAAACAATCCAATGGCTAATGTCCATGTAATGTTTTCAAGCAGGTCGGTAGTTTTCTTTACACCAATTAAATTGCTGGTACCGGATCCTCCGAACTGACTGGATAATCCACCCTTAGGGTTTTGTGCTAAAATTACCAATACCAATAGCATTGAAACAATTATGATCAGGCTTATAATAAAAACTAACATCCTACTTCTCCTTTAAACTTTCAATTTGGGATGCAAAGTAAGCCTTTTTTTGTGGAAATTTCCAAATTAATTTCTTGTAAATGTCAATTGCTTTACTGGTTTTTCCCTGTTTTACCATAACTTTTGCCAGATTTTC
>SDBV01001649.1_pt1 | contig 33649 bp, 22 predicted proteins | sample 2277081 | NCBI WGS metagenome assembly SDBV01 (sample SAMN10402039, study PRJNA504765) | marine sediment metagenome | isolation source: marine sediment core GS10_PC15, 223 cmbsf | place: Arctic Ocean: Southern Knipovich Ridge | collected 2010 | reverse complement strand
ACAATAGTAACTATGATAAGTAATATAAATATTGTGAATGTAAATCTAAAGGCACGTAGCCGTTTCGGCGAAGGCAGGGATGACCCACCGCACAGATTTTGGTATTTAACTTATAATTTTTTTTCAAATACCTTTTGAACAAGTTACTTCCTCAACTTGAGCAAAGCTCAAACCGGATTCTGCGTAGTCGTGCCACACTGTTTTACAGAATGATGAAATTTACTCAAGTCCTTGGGGAGTAAATGTAGATTCAAAGTGATGTGGTGTCTCGGAAGACCTTTGCAGAATTCAAGATCTTTTTGGTTACTTTTTCCATCGACTGGGAAAAAGTAGCAAAGAAGAAAAATACTTTAATACTTCCGATTCGATGAACAACCTTTGTTTATCAATAAAACCTAAATGGTTAATTCTATAATTTTAAAATTCGGAAGTGAAATGAAACTGAATTTCAGGGAACGTTTCCTGCACCATTTGCATCCAGGCTTTCGATTCTGCCATAAAAACCCAGTTTCCATCCTTATCTTTTGCGATATGACGATATTTTGAATCAATAAATTTTTTGACCTCCTTTTTGTCATCACTATGAAACCAGATGGCTTTAAAAAGGTTGACAGGTTGAAATTTACAGGAAGCACCATATTCATTGAGTAATCGATGTTGTATTACTTCAAATTGCAACTGGCCTACAGTACCAACAACTTTTCTTACCCCCAATTCGTAACTAAAAAGCTGAGCAACCCCTTCGTCCATTAGCTGGACCAATCCTTTCTCCAGTTGTTTTGATTTCATTGCATCCAGATTGATTACTTCTTTGAATATTTCCGGAGAAAAGCTTGGGATCCCTTTGTAGATCCCTTTTTCACCTTCACTTATTGTATCGCCTATTTTCAGGTTCCCGGTATCAAAAAGGCCAACAATGTCACCGGGATAAGCTACTTCGATTATTTCCTTCTCCTGGGCCATAAATGCAGTCGCATTAGAAAAACGAATATTTTTCCCCAGCCTTACATGATGGTAATTGTGCTTTCGTTCAAACGTACCGGAGCACACCCTGATAAAAGCAATCCTGTTTCGATGCCTGGGATCCATGTTGGCGTGGATTTTAAAAATAAATCCGGAGAATTCTTTTTCATCAGGATCAATCATCCTGAGGTTGGTTTCGCGGGACTTTGGCTGAGGTGATATCTGCACGAAACAATCAAGTAATTCCTGAACCCCAAAATTATTGACGGCACTACCAAAAAAAACAGGTGCGAGATGACCTTCATTGTATTCTTTGCCATCAAATTCCGGGTAAACCCCTTCGATCAATTCAATATCTTCGCGTAATTGTTTTGCATCTTTTTCTCCAATTCTTTCGTCAATAACGGGATCATTAATATTGTTAATCTCAATGCCTTCCTCAATTTTGGTTTTGCTTGGTTCAAATAACCGGAGTTTACTATCGAAAAGATTATATACGCCTTTGAACTGTTTGCCCATTCCGATGGCCCAGCTTAATGGACGCACTTTAATCTTTAATTTAGCTTCAATTTCGTCAAGTAATTCATAAGGGTCGCGCCCTTCCCTGTCAAGTTTATTGATAAATACCATTACCGGAGTATTCCTCATCCGGCACACCTCCATCAGCTTTTCGGTCTGTATCTCTACACCTTTTACACAGTCTATTACCATGATCACACTATCTACAGCGGTAAGGGTACGATAGGTGTCTTCGGCGAAATCCTGGTGTCCGGGAGTGTCAAGAAGATTTATTTTTATCGATTTATACTCAAATCCCATAACGGAAGTGGCAACAGAAATCCCTCTTTGTTTTTCAATTTCCATCCAATCTGATCGTGCATGCACATTTATTTTGTTGGATTTCACTGCACCAGCAGTTTTGATTGCACCTCCGAACAACAGCAATTTTTCGGTAAGTGTTGTCTTACCGGCATCAGGGTGACTGATGATCCCAAATGTTCGTCTTCGTTCTAATTCTTGTATTAAACCCATACCACGCGAAAAAATGAAGCGCAAAGGTAGCATTAATGACGTATTTCTAAAATATAATGTGCTCACTTATGACATTATGTCATAAAAACAAGGAATTATATAATTGGCATACGCATTGTAGAAAAGAAACTGACACAATAAAAAAGATATAAAAATAAGATTAACAAAATAGACATGGGAAAAATAATTGGAATTGACTTAGGTACGACTAACTCGTGTGTGGCTGTAATGGAGGGTAACGAGCCGGTAGTGATCCCTAATAGTGAAGGAAGACGCACTACGCCATCCATTGTCGCTTTTTTGGATGATGGAAAAGGAGAGCGCAAAGTTGGTGACCCTGCAAAACGTCAGGCGATTACCAATCCTAAAAATACTGTAAGTTCTGCAAAACGCTTTATGGGTAAGAAATATTCTGAAGTTCCTGCAGAGCTAAAAACTATTACTTACGACATTGAAAAGGGGAATAATGACACTGTGCGTGTTCGGATTGGTGACCGTACATATACACCACAGGAAATTTCTGCTATGATTCTTCAAAAAATGAAATCTACTGCAGAAGATTACCTTGGTACTGAAGTGAAAGAAGCAGTAATTACCGTACCTGCTTATTTCAATGATTCAGAACGTCAGGCGACCAAAGAAGCCGGACAAATTGCAGGGCTGGATGTAAAAAGGATAATTAACGAGCCAACTGCCGCTTCTTTAGCTTACGGACTGGATAAGAAAAACCAGGACATAACCATTGCAGTTTATGACCTGGGAGGGGGTACTTTCGATATTTCAATACTTGAACTCGGAGATGGAGTATTTGAAGTAAAATCCACCAGCGGAGATGTACATCTGGGAGGCGATGATTTCGACCAGGTAATTATAGAGTGGCTGGCTGAAGAATTCAAAAATGATCAAGGTATTGATCTCAAAAAAGATCCAATGGCACTTCAACGCTTGAAAGAAGCTGCTGAAAAAGCGAAAATAGAACTCTCAAGTTCCACAGAAACAGAAATCAACCTTCCTTATATTATGCCGGTTGATGGTGTTCCAAAACACCTTGTAAAAAAATTGTCAAGATCTAAATTTGAGCAATTAGCCCATGACCTGATCAAACGATCAATGAAGCCTGTAGAAAAAGCATTGAAAGATGCTGGAATGTCTCCTTCAGAAATAGACGAGGTAATTCTGGTAGGTGGTTCTACACGTATTCCCATCATTCAGGAAGAAGTAGAGAAGTATTTTGGCAAAAAACCTTCCAAAGGTGTTAATCCTGATGAAGTTGTTGCCGTTGGAGCTGCCATTCAGGGAGGTGTGTTGACGGGTGAAGTAAAAGATGTATTGCTGCTGGATGTAACGCCTCTTTCATTGGGTATCGAAACACTTGGTGGTGTTACTACCAGACTTATTGAAGCCAATACAACAATACCTTCCAAAAAGTCTGAAGTTTTTTCTACCGCGTCAGATAATCAGCCCTCTGTGGAGATCCATGTACTGCAGGGTGAGCGGCAGATGGCAAAAGATAACCGTACCATTGGAAGGTTCCATCTTGATGGTGTGCCACCCGCAGCCCGGGGAATTCCTCAAATTGAAGTTGCATTTGACATTGATGCAAACGGGATCCTGCATGTGTCGGCGAAAGACAAAGGTACCGGTAAAGAACAATCTATCAGGATCGAAGCTTCTTCAGGACTTACAGATGAAGAAATCGAGAAAATGAAAAAGGAAGCAGAAGCAAACGCAGAAGCTGATAAAAAAGAGCGTGAAAAAATTGACAAAATAAACGCTGCCGATTCATTGATTTTCCAGACAGAAAAACAAATGAGTGAGTATGGTGAAAAATTATCAGATGGCAATAAAACTGCAATCAACGAGGCATTGGAAGAGCTGAAGAAAGCCCACCAGGCACGGGAAATTGAGGCGATCGATAAAGCGATGGAAGGCCTCAATAAGGTATGGCAGGCAGCATCCCAGGAAATGTACCAGGCCACACAAAGTGACCCGAACGCAGCCCCAGGAGCTGATGCCGACACTTCGCAGGGAGCGGGAGCTCAGGAACCGTCTGCGGATAGTGATGTTTCAGATGTTGAATTTGAAGAAGTGGAAGACGATAAAGTGGAAGACGATAAGAAGTAATTAACTATCCATATATAATCTCATTTGAGATCAAAGGGCAGTACATATTAAGTACGGTCCTTTTTTTTGCTTTCATTGGTAATCTTCTCACGGGATAAACAAACCCCACGCTCACAAAAAGCTGCCTTTATCCCTTAGAATGTGTGGGATAAGCGCCATACTTGCGGTGTTTATAACTAGTTGTGCGCAATCTCCCATATCCAAGTGGAAAAATTAAAAGACCTAACAATCACTCAGCTTCTTGCATTGGCTGAACTAGATGATATAGACAATAGTGAAACCTATTTCGATGAAATTCGAACAAGAAATCCGTCTAAACAGGAGCTAGCTAAAGCTCATAAAGCTGTAAAATTTATTAGAAATTCACGCAACGATAGGGCTAATAATCCTTTATCATTAGGATTTAAGTTACTGCTCTTATTCTTACCCTTCCTATTTTATAACAGATACAACAATTCCGGAATTGATGAAACTTTACATTCGCTAGAACAAAGAGGATTTAGAAGGAAACTAAATGAAATTAGGAAATTCTCATTGATAGGTGTTTCTCTTTATGGAATCATTTTCATAACCTACTTCATTTTGGTTTCTTTTACTAATGTTTTCGAAAAGGTAAATTCAAGCAATCATGAATCTGGAGAAGTATTAAATGCAAAAAGGGATTCCCTTGGTATCTCTTTGATTGAGCCTCATTGGTACACTAAGGATAATGACTCTTTTGGAAGTAAATGGTCTGATTTTAAAGAACATAAAATACCTTATCATAAGGAAAAGGTAGTTGAAACCAATCTAGAGATTGATAGGTTTGTAAATCCAATATCTGAAAGTGAATCATTTCTTCTAGAAATCACCTACAGTTTTTCATCAGCAAAGGCTGGCGAAAACCCATGGGCATGCTACCTAATTCATGAGTTGGACAAGGACAAGTATACTTATGAACCAAAGGAAATATCAAAGCAAGAAGCTGATAGTGTATTGATTGGATGGGGATTATAATCGATGAAAGAGACTGCGCCCAAAAATGGGCTATAAGCCATGGTTGATATAGTGGTTCTCATCTTATGGTTTTTGACTTTTCCCTGACTTTTGGATACCTTGGTGGAAAACTAAAACCACGGCTTATAGCCTGGTACGTTGCGAGCAACAATGTTCTAATTTTAATTAGTAATGAAACCATACGAAATTGTAACATTTGCAATATTTACTGTACTGGTGGCAATGTTAATCTACAAAGTCAATGATGAGACACAACCTCTGATTGGGATTCTAAGACCCAATTACCTGATACCTACATTGATTTATTCTCTTTTTGTTGTCTCTATTCCCATTATATTCCATATGCTAATCAGATTTAAAATCAATAGAATTATATCTTTAATCATCTCAAGCGTTTTTGGTCTACCATTTGGATTGAAGATAATCGGTTGGTTAGCCACATGAATATTATAAGATTATTAATATCTATAATTACGAATATTTAATTCTTGACGAGGTGACCTTTGCCGGATCCTTAGCAGGCAATTGGCATTTAACTCAAGACCGAAAGATAAATGCAAGCGCCCAACAAAGGGCTAAGCCCCATTCCCTGACTCAGGCTTCGTACCAGGCTCAATTGATTTATTCATCTCTCTTTGCTAGCTTGGTAGTTAATCAATTATATACACGGACTATTGGCTTAATACGTTGTAACTAATTGCTCTGTACAGAAAAATACTTCTACTTTTTATGGAATTTGGAAAACGCATCATCTTATTTAGAAAAACACTATGAAATACTTAACTCTATTATTCTTAATAATAACAAATCAGCTATTTTCTCAGTCATTTACGGAGAGACAATTGAATGCTACAATTCAAGAAGTAACAGTTTTTCTTCAGGGAGCGCAAATTACCCGATTTGGGAATGTGGATATTCCTGGCGGCAAATCCATAATCAAAATCAAGTCTCTGTCTCCGCATATTGATGATAAGAGTGTTCAGGTTAAGGCAACCGGGGATTTCACAATTCTCTCGGTAAATCATAAGCTCAATTACCTCAACCGATTAAAAAGGAACGTAAAAGTTGACAGCTTGAAATCACTTATAAAATCTTTGGATTTTGATATCTCTTCAAACTTAATACGGCTTGAGATTCTTCAAGAAAAGCAAAGCCTGCTCAACGAAAATAAAAAATTGGGAGGTCAAAATTCAGGAGCTTCTTTAACACAATTAAAACAAGCAATTGAATTTTATGAAAATGAACTTTCTTCAATTAAATCTGATGAATTAAAAGCCAGATTGAAAATAGAAGACCTGGAGGAGCAAAAAGCACACATTGAACAAGAAATATCTGATGTTTCAAATCATGATGATTTGCCAACTAGTGAAATCGAAATAAGAATTGAATCAAAAGAAAAAACTAAGGGAGAATTTAATATCACCTATTTGGTTGCTAATGCTGGCTGGTATCCAAAATATGATGTTCGGGTTAAGAATATCGAGGAACCCTTAGAATTGAGATACAAAGCCGATGTTTATCAGAATACCGGAATTGATTGGGAGAATGTCAAACTCAGTTTTTCAAACGGAAACCCAAACCAAAGTGGTGTCGCACCCCAATTGAAAACATGGTATTTGAACTATGCCAGAAATACCATCTATAATAGATCAAATTACGGAGTGGTTTCAAGTTCTGTAAGGAATGTTTCAGGTAAAATATTGGCAGAAGATGGTAAACCATTACCCGGAGCAAATGTGATTGTAAAAGGTACTACAATAGGAACGGTCACGGATATTGATGGTAACTATTCTCTTACTTTACCAAATGGAGCAACTCATCTTGTCATTTCGTTTATAGGATATGCGCATCAAGAACTGCCAATTACTTCATCAAACACTAGTGTAAGATTGGAACCGGACATTCAGCAGTTATCAGAGGTAGTGGTATCTGGATATGCATTAGAGGGAAAGGCTGCTGGTGTACAAACACGGGGTAATAGCAGCTTGGATATAGAAGCTGATGTAATCACAACAACAACAATAGAAAATCAAACAACCGTTGAATTTGAACTGGAAACACCTTATTCAATCAAATCAAATGGCGAAATTTTATCTGTAGACTTGAACACCTTTGAAATTGAAGCAATATATGAATATTATGCAGTACCCAAACTTGATAAAGATGCTTTCTTAATAGCAAGAATTATCAAATGGGACCAATATAATCTGCTTGAAGGAGAAGCCAATTTATATTTTGAGGATGCATATGTAGGACGATCAATTCTGGATGCCCGAACATTTACTGACACTTTGGATATTTCATTAGGCCGAGATAAGAATATTGTAATTGGGAGAACAAAAATTGACGAGTTTTCCAAACGTAGAAATGTAGGTGGCAATAAGATTAAGAGTCGTGGATTTGAAATATTAGCAAGAAATAAAAAATCACAATCTATTAAATTAACCCTGTTTGATCAAATACCCGTGTCTGCAATAAGTGACATAACGGTAACACCAACGGAGTTAACCAACGGAAAACTAGAAGAAAAAACAGGTATAGTAACCTGGGAGATAAATCTCAATTCTCAACAACAACTAGTTCTGAAGTTGAGCTATGAAGTTAAATACCCAAAGAGAGAAAAAGTCAATTTAGAATAAAGCAACCAGATATAACAAAAGATAAAATGACTGCGTGAAAAGGTATGTGGAATAAGAAAGTTTTAATGATATAACAGAAACGCACACTCAGCAAAACCAGAAAGCTGGATGGAAAAAACCACGTAGTTCTCATGCCCCATTACATTTTAGATCTCCTCCGAGAAATATCCAATCCTATTCGATCCCTTTGAAACTGCACATTTCCATATTAGATTTACAATGCATTGTTTAAATTACTTTGCTCTCCACCAGTTTCATTATAATTTTAATCGCTTTTTTCTTCAGAGGTAAGAATAAATTTTTTAATCTGATAACTAATTAATATTATGAAACCAGCCATTCTTGCATTTTCCATATTCTTTTTGATCACCCTAAATTTATTTGGTCAAACTGATTTTAAACCAGGATACATCGTAAAAATTAATGGGGATACAATTGATGGTTTTATAAGTAATAAGGGGCTGATAAAATTTAACAACGCATGTTTATTTAAAGTGCAGGAGGATTCTCCCGAAATACGATATACTTCTAATGATTTGAAAGGATATAGTTTTTTATACGGGAGCACATACCAGACCAAAAACATAAGCTCTGACAATAATGAAAATATTTTATTTCTTGAGGTTCTTCTAAATGGGTCTGTAATTTTATTTTATTTAAAAGATGACAAAGAAATTCATTACTACATACAATATGAAAACAGTAGCTTAATTGAATTGAAAAATACAACCACTGAGGTGGTTGTTGATGATAAGCGATTTATTAAACAAAAGAAAGAATATGTGGGATCTTTAAAAATAGCATTCCAGGATACTCCTGAAATTCTTCCTGAAGTTGATCTGGTTCAATTGAACCATTCAAGTTTAACTAAAATAATTATAAAATATCATAAAGTCACAGGAAAAGAATATGTCATTTATGATGATAAAAAAGTGCAATCCTCCTGGGGATTTTTGATTGGACCACATTTTTCTAAAGTTAAATTTGTTGCACAGGATCCAAGTTATAATTTCGTTGAAAACGAAAATTTTGAATTTATGCCGACATATTCGGTTTCGTTTTTATATTCTGCGTCAAACTTATTTGGAATTAGCGATAAACTACGATTCAATTTTTTGGTAGGATATCGAAAAAACAATTATGAATCGGAAAATGTGACTATTAAACAAAATAACCTGCAGTTCCCCATATATCTTACTTACGCGATCTTAAATAAGACCATCAAGCCATATTTTAATATTGGAATTAATAATTTAATCAATTTGAATACGGAAATTACTTCAACAAGAAATACTGAAGCATATAAACAAGCTGTTAGTAGTTTCCAAATGACAACAATGTTAGGGTTAGGTATCGAATATCAAGTCAATAAAAAACACTTTATGCTTGAAGCAAATTATGAAATGGGTAGATGGTTTCTTGGAAATGCAGGTTTTTACCTTAACAATATTTCTTCCAGCACATCTCAAATTTCAATTGTTGCTGGATTGAGGCACGATTTCTAAACAATTGCCTGCAAACTATTGTCCTGACACCTTTTATCTTTTAAATCTCCTCAGACTGTTATCTTTATCGAAGATTTAAAAATATTTTCAGAAATGAGAGAAGTAAAGGCGTCTATAACAATCAATCGAAAACCCTCCGAAGTATTTGAAGCATTTACCTCATTTGAAATCCTCAAGGGCTGGTGGGGTGTAGAAAAAGCCCTGATAGAAAAAAAACAAGGCGGGATGTACTGTCTTGGATGGGGCATTACAGAGGACGGGTTCAAGTATGTGACAAGCGGAACCATTAAAAAATATGAGAATGGCTCATTGCTTGACATCGGTAACTATGCATACTTCCATCCTAACCTGCCCATCCTTGCACCTATGAACCTGACGATTAAAGTCGAGACCATCTCTGAAGGTACAAACCTGACAGTAATCCAAAGTGGTTACCAGGACAGTGAAGACTGGAATTGGTACTACGACGCTGTAAAGCAAGCCTGGCCCGATGTATTAAAGACCCTTAAAAAATACCTTGAATGAATTCTATCGAACGGGTATTACGGACAAAAAACCTGTTGTTATTCAACTTTCTGTTTTGGTTGTCATTTTGCCTTTTCGAAATCATTAGAACGTTTTCGTTTACAAATACATTTAATTACGAATTCAGTCCTGCTTATCTGATCCAGTGGCCCATTTCTTCTTATCTTACTTACTGGATCTTAAGTCTTGCTGTTTTCCAGGGATATGTAGCCACACGTAATCTTTACAAAGGACGTTTTTTTGCTATTCACATAATTCCCGGAATCATATTCGGGATCATACATAAATTTTTAACTCCTGTTATTGGTATTTTACTTGAACGATTATTTTACAGTGAAGAAACTCTTGAATTCAGCCAATTAATTCCCCTCAGTAAAAGAACCTGGTACGACGTATTATTATCCATCGCCATTTACTGGATGATTCTCATTGTACTCTCCGGCATAAACTATTATCGTAAATTTCAGGACCAGTTTGATAAAAGGCTGGAACTGGAGTCAGAGCTTTCCGCATCACATCTAAAAAGCATGAAGATGCAGCTTCACCCCCACTTTTTATTTAATGCTTTCAATACCATTGCAATGATGATTCGCAAAAGTAAAAAGGATGAAGCAATAGATATGATTAGCAGCTTAAGCGACATGCTTCGACAAAGCCTGAAAAAGGAAACATCCCAGTTTGTAAGACTGGAAGAAGAAATCAGCCTTCTTAAAAAATACCTTGCCATTGAATCCCAACGTTACAAAGACCGTATCACTATTATGTGGGACCTCGATGACAGGCTAAACAAGTTGGAAGTACCGGGTTTTATTTTACAACCCATTGTGGAAAATGCTTTTAAACATGGGATCTCCAAAAACCTGGGCCATTCCGTTCTGAAAATCAATACAAGAAAAATAAATAAAGGTATTGAACTGGAAATTTTTAACAGTGGGTCAAAACTCCCCCCAAACTGGGAATTTCAGAAAGACAAAGGGATCGGGTTATCCAATACTTCGGCGAGATTGATGAAATTATATAAAAAGGATATCAGGTTTCTGATTACCGAAAAAAAAAACGGGGTATCCGTACTGCTACAGCTACCCATCAGGGAAAACAATAAGGGCTAAATGGAAAAGATCAAAACAATTATTGTTGATGATGAAACGGAAGCCCGGGAAGGTGTAGAATTGTTGTTGCAAAATGATGAGGAGGTAGAGGTTGTGTGCATTTGCAGAAATGGAATCGAAGCCATCGACTCAATTAATGAATTCAGTATAGATTTGATGTTTCTTGACATTCAAATGCCTGTTGTTGATGGCTTTGAGGTGATCAGGAGTGTATCACAGGATCGGTTACCCGAAATTATTTTTACCACCGCTTATGACCAATATGCACTGAAAGCATTTGAAGTTCATGCCTTAGACTATCTTCTGAAGCCATTTACAGATGCCCGGTTTTATAAGTCATTGGAGCAGGCAAAAAAATATATCCGCAACAGCAAGATTCAAAAAGAACGTCAGGAACTGGTGAAAATTATATCAGATAGGAACCTCGGTGAAAGCGAAGACCCTCAACTTATTCATTATGCCGATGGCAATGAAATGAACCGTTTGATTGTAAAAGAAGCAGGCCAGGTTCATTTTATAGAATTAGGAGATATTCATTGGATTGAGGCTTATGATTATTACGTGAAAGTACATATAAAAGGCCGTTTCTATCTCCTTAGAAAAAGCATGAAAAAACTATCAGAGATTCTCCCTGACGACTATTTTGCAAGGGTACATAAATCCAGCATTGTAAATCTTCAGTATATCAAAAGCATAAATATCCTGGGAAATGGCGAATACGAAATACAACTTGAATCGGATGTTTCCTTAAAAGTCAGCCGTGGTTATAAAGATTCAATCAAGCATTTGATCAGTTAGCGATCCCTTACAATTCCTTACCTGTGATTTTAAATACCCAGGCATAGTTACTGTTCTCCAGTGCACTCATAGGAAAATTAACTGTAATCCCACCCCCATCTGTTGCTGACCACTCAAGCGCTTGATCGGATCCTAACAAATAGATTGATGATCCCTCATCAGGTTTTACATTGTTAAAGACAATGGATCCTGCTGGTTTTTCAAGGGCTATTGCATAATAAACCGGTTCCCCTTTTTTCTTTGTGTACCTTATTTTTTCACCTTCTTTATAGCTGTTGGTAAGTTTTTCCGTTGCGTAAATGGCCTCACCATTTATTGCCAGCCAATCTCCCATTTCGTTCAGCCTTTCTACACTCGGTTGCGGTATTTCTCCCTCGGCAGTAGGGCCTACATTTAAAAGATAATTTCCTCCTTTGGCGGTTACATCGATCAGGTTATGGATCAGAAGTTCAGATGATTTCCAGTTATGGTCATTCTTTTTAAACCCCCAGGTATCATTCATTGTCATGCATGATTCCCAATCGAATACTGAAGTCCCTTCAAGAATCTCCTGTTCGGGAGTACCAAAATCACCGGCATAATCTTCGCCTTCTTCATTCATTCCCTGCATACCTTTCCTGCCGGTATCAACTCGATTGTTGATAAGTATCTCTGGTTTCAGGGATCGAACATATTGATAAAGTTCCAGTCCCTGCTCATGGGTAAATTCTTGTGTCCACTCGCCATCGAACCATAAAATCGCGGGATCAAAATTATCTATCAGTTCCTTTACCTGTGGTTTCATGTATTCTTTCAGGTAGCGCGGAAAATCAGGATTTCCTTTTTGGTGGATAAGTGAATCGCTCATCAGGTAGCTCTTCGATTGTGCATCAGGATGATGCCAGTCCATTATGGAATGATAGAATCCCAGTGCAATTCCCTCCTTTTTACACGCTGCCGATAGCGCCTTTAAAACATCCTTCCCATAAGAACCATAATCAACAATATTATAATCCGAAACTTCTGAATCCCAGATGGAAAAACCATCGTGGTGCTTTGAGGTAATTACTATGTACTTCATTCCTGCATTTTTAGCTATCCGCACCCACTCTTCGCCATTAAACTTTGCAGGATTGAATTGCCTGGCAAACTCCTCGTATTCAGGTATTGGTACCTGGCCATGTTTCATTATCCATTCGCCAATGCCTTTGATCTCCTGATCTTTGTAAACTCCTGCAGGAACAGCATATGCTCCCCAGTGGATAAACATACCAAACCGGGCGTCTCTCCACCATTCCATCCTGCTATTGAAATCTTCAGGAGATTCGTTGAGGTAATTTGTTGTTGTTTTCTCATCTTCCATTACTGTGTTTTCCTGTTGGCACGAAATAATGATCGAAACACAGGCCAGTGCGAATAGAATGATTAATATATCTTTCATGATTCAAAATTTTATTAAATATCAGTTTTCAATATGTATGATGCAATACAGTTCGACAAATATTAACAGGAAATATGCAACTTCCTGCATATTTCTGTAGCAATGCTGCATTAATGTACCCAACCTTTTACGATTACCGTTTTTTGAAGGATAAGTAATTAATCTGCTAAAATGTTAACTAACTACTTCAAAATTACCTGGAGAAATATTTTAAAGAATAAGCTTTTCTCCATTTCTTCAATAATTGTAATTGGCCAATCCTTAAAAGCAACCAGGACCAATGCAGCACAAACCTTGAGAAACGAATAACTATGTTTAAAAACTATTTACAAACGATCCTGAGAAAAGCAAGAAAAGATCTTATTTACACAGGGATCAACCTGGTGGGATTGGCCATTGGGATATCCTCCTTTCTTTTTATCATTCAGTACGTGCGGTATGAGTTTGATATTGATTCTTTTCATGAAAATTCCGATCGGATTTATCGGCTTACTGCTGACATAAAATGGAATACGATGGAAAATCAATTTCCTTCCACACCACCTGCCCTCGGTACGGCCATTACATACAATTTCGATGAAGTTACCTATGTTACCCGAATACGTGCCTATTCAGAAACCATCGTTGTTCGGGATGAAGACTTATATAAAGAATCATCACTGATGGCTGTGGATAGTAACTTTCTTAAGATTTTCAATTTTCGTTTGCTTGCTGGTAACAGGGAAACGGTATTCAGGGATAAGTATAGTGTAGTTTTGCCTGAGTCGTATGTAACTAAATACTTTGGCACTGAAGATCCTTTGAATCAATCGCTAAAAATCGATGATAAAGAGTATAAAGTGACAGGAATCATTGAAGATGCACCAAAACATTCTCACATCGCCTATGGCCCCCTGGTTTCCATTTTAGGAGATGAAGGTGTGGCATTTTTTGAATGGAGCTGGATATGGCACAATCTGGTGACTTACGTAAAAATCGAGCCAACTTCAAGCAAAGAAGATGTTGAAAGCAAAATACCACTGTTGATCATGGACAATGCAAGTCCCGCTTTAGAAAGGATTACAGGTAAAACGATAGAACAATTTTTTGCCGAAGGAAATCACCTGGGATATTTTCTGCAACCACTTCAGGACGTCTATTATGATAATAATCAATTGGGGCCACAAGCCGACAAAAAATATTTATATGTATTTGCAGCGGTGGCCTTTCTTATCCTTGCTTTGGCATGCATCAATTACATGAATCTCTCCACAGCGCGCTCGGCCAATCGGGCCAAAGAGGTGGGGCTACGAAAAGTATTAGGCACCTCCCGGAACCAACTGATCTATCAGTTTTTATTGGAAGCATTTGTTTATAGTATTATCGCTACAATCCTGGCTATAGGATTTGGAGAATTAGCAGGTAGCATGCTTACCGATGCATTTGGTATCCGGTGGGATCTAAGTTTTATTTCCTCCATTGAATCTATCGCAATTGTATTTCTCATTTCATCACTGGTGGGTATAGTTTCCGGTCTTTATCCGGCATTCTATCTTTCGTCTTTCCAACCATCGCGTACACTCTATGGTTTCCATCAAAAAGGAGAAAGCAAAAGTTTTATGAGAAATTTGCTCGTAATATTTCAGTTTATTATCTCTTTCGGCACGATCATTTTTGCTTTTACTGCCCATTCCCAAATAAAATTTCTTCAGGACCGTGACCTGGGTTTCGACAAAGACCGGATACTTATCGTTAAAAACGTAGATCATACCAGCAATCGGAATGTATTTAAAAATGAAGTTAAGCAACTAAGTAGTGTTGTGAATGCTTCGTTGTCAAGTGCCATCCCGGCTGACGGTTTATACGGTGAAATATTCAAAAAGAAAGAAAAATGGGACGAGGACTTCCTATTTACCCTCATGGAAGCAGATGAAGACTTTATCGGGACATTAGGCATTCAAATTGAAGAGGGAAAGAACTTCTCAGCAGCAGACCGAAAGAAAGAAGATCCCTACATTCTCATTAATCAGCAGGCAAAAAAAGAACTTGAACTTGGTGAAAACACATTAGGAACCCAATTGGCTGCCATGGATAGGGAGGGCTCCCTGGAAATTATAGGTATCACCAAAAATTTTGATTTTTACCTCGGATCCATTGATATGGGGCCAATGGTTATCCGGCCTTATTTTGAAGATGAACCAAACCGTACCATCCGGTATCTCATAATAAATATGGACACCCAATCGATTCAAAAATTCCTTGTCGAAATAGAAAATATCTGGAAAAATCAAAATACAGGTGTCCCTTTTGAGTACAGTTTTGTGGAACAAATCTTTGCCAAAAGTTTTCAAAATGAGACCAGGCTTTCAGGATTACTGGGGATTTTTTCAACCATGGCCATCGTCATTGCTTTGTTGGGTTTAATTGGCCTCATCTCCTATCATACAGAGCAAATGAAGCAATCGATAGGTGTAAGAAAAATTCTGGGTGCAACTATGGGAAGTATTGTTTTATTGATTACAACCGATTTTATTAAACTACTTCTCATTGCTATTGTAATCGCTGTTCCTGTAGTTAACTATTTTATTGTTGGCTGGCTTGAAGATTTTGCTTATGGAATGCCCCTGACCGCTATTTATTTTATCCTGCCAGGTATTTCGCTGATTGCCATTTCGCTGCTGATCATCTGGGCACATTCGCTCCGTGCAGCTCAAGCCAATCCGATTGAGGCAATACGAAGTGAATAAAAACTGACAAAAATAAAAACTCGTCATTACCGAATTTATTCCGATAATCCCAAGATAAGGAATTCCAAAACATGGGGATCCCCCGGTCAAGCCGGAGGATGACGGACTTTATAATTCAATTCCACCTACTTGGCCCTTCTGTTGATAGTAGTCATGCCATGACTTGGAATCATGGCATGACCTTCTGCGACAAATAGGTTGTTATATACACTCTTTTTTTATCTTTAGATATGCCTTCATTCGTGCATTCGTGGCACCCATATAGGCTACTTCACCTCCAACTTCCCTTTCATGACCACATCCCCTCCTACCTCTACCACAGAAGAACCGTACACGCTAATGGTTGATTTGATAAAATCTTCTTCGTCCGCCTTGTAAATATTATCAACATATTTTTGTGGATTCCGGTCGATATACGGGAACCAGGTGCTGTGGATCTGAATCATGATCTTGTGGCCTGTTTTAAATGTGTGCAACAGGTCCTGCAATGGAAATGATACGTCTGTAGGCTCACCGGGGATAAAAGGCTCCGGCGTTTCAAAACTATTCCTGAACCGGCCACGGAATACCTCACTGCGAACCAATTGCTGATACCCGCCCATAACCACATTTTTCGGAGTTGCTTTCGTAGATGGCTCATCCTGGGGATACACATCGATTAGCTTCACCACAAAGTCAGCGTCAGAGCCCGTCATTGATACTTTCAGTTTCGCCATAATTTCCCCGGCCAGAGTTACATTCTCTGTAAGCACATCGGTTTGAAAGGTGAGCACATCGGGCCTTGTGGACGCATGACGCTGGTCGTCAGACATAAACCTGCGAGGGGTAAAGGTAACAGGTTCGACTACTGAACGATAAGGAACAGGTTTTGCCGGATCGCTTACATATGCAAATACCGCTTTATCATCGAGAGGTTTATTTACCGAAAGCTTTCCATTTTCACCAAAATACAATTTGGTAGCAGGAACCTGCGGGGGCCAGATATCAAATTTCTCCCATTCTTTTATTCCGGTATCAAATAAATACGCCTCGGGCAGATCCATTGATCCTTCATTTTTCAAATAAAAGCCAAAAAACTTACGTTCGATTTCAGTTTGATAAAAAGTTGACATACTATCACCAAAATAAATGTCATTCACTGCCTGGAATCCACGCTCCCTCGACCAGTCACCATGGCTCCAGGGGCCCATCACAATCGTATTGCTCTTCATCCCGGGATTGTTTTTCTCCAGCGTCTTATAAATATTTAGAGGGCCATACAGATCCTCCGCATCAAACCAACCACCTACCGTCATCACAGCATGATTCACGTTGTTTAAATGCGGAAGGATACTCCTCTTCTGCCAGAATTCATCATAATTGGGATGTTCGATCGTTTCTGTCCAGAAAAAATTATCGTCCTTATAGTATTGGCTTACATTTTTCAGTGGACCCAGTTCAAGGAAAAATTCATATCCGTTTTTCGAATCAGTTCGTATAAAATGATCTGCATACCAACCTTTGGTTGTCAGACTATCCTTCTGGTAACCAAACACAGGATAGGCAAACGTATAGCTCTCAAGGTAAGCACCCTGGTGGTGAAAATCATCGAAAAAGAAATCGGAGATCGGCGCCTGGGGTGATGAAGCCACCAATGCGGGATGCGCATCAGGTATGGCCGCTGCAGTGTAAAAACCCGGGTATGAAATTCCCCACATACCCGCTTTCCCGTTGTTGTTTTTTATATTTTTCAGAAGCCAGTCAATGGTATCAAATGTATCTGAACTTTCATCGACATCTTCCTTGTTTTTCGGATTATTCCCCGGGATGTTCGGCGTCATATTGGTCCACAACCCTTCCGACATGTACCTGCCCCGAACATCCTGGTAAACAAAGATGTACTTGTCCTGCATCATATACCTTGACGGTCCTACCAGGTTTGGATATTCATCCTCTCCGTAAGGCCTGATGCTATAACAAGTTCGTTTCAACATAAATGGATATTTCCCCTTTTCAACGGGTGAATAAACGATGGTGTGAAGTTTAACTCCGTGACGCATGGGAATATCATAAATGTGTTTTACATAGTTTTGCCGCACGAACAACGAATCCTTGTTCTGAGCCAGAAGGCTAAATCCCATTAGCAAAAAGGAAATCACAACCAGGGAGAATTTTATTTTTTTCATATCATTTGGATTATTTAACAGATTTAATACCTTGTAACCGGTGGATTTTAACGAACCAAGTTACTTGCAGAATATTCATGTTCATAATTCCCTTACATGAATTGACGAAGGTGTATTCGAAAGGTAAAATAGGTAGATCAACATCATGTAAGTAAAGTTTCAACACGATCAAGTCTGAGGATGATGTATCGGAAAATTTTCCCTTTTTTTTCGGATTTTTTCCGGTTTGGAATTCAATCGAAAAGTAGCTTAACCCGCCGGGTGGTCTCACTCCCGGCGGGTGGAAGAACAAACATAAAAATCCCGACACCCAGGAACAAAGGTTACCTGGCGAGACGATAATGTTTAAAACCGGACGGGGAAAATAGTGCACAATTCCTGCATTTTTAGTCACGAATCTAAGTTCCAATCCAAGGAAAAATTTCCAATAAATATCGAATTTTTTTCCACCTGGCTAACACCGTTCGAACGGATCCCGGTAATCCCAAAATTAAGTGTTCTGTAACATTGAGATCCACGGAACAAGTCATAGTATGACGTTCTGCATCGTTTCATCCCGCCGGGTGGTCTCGCACCCAGTGGGTTGAAGAACGATCATAACAATCCTTGACCCGACAGGAACAAAGCTGATAGCTATTGGCTACCTGGCGGGACGATTGACCATTCAATCGAAAAGTACTTCTTTTCTACCTGACTGAATAAGTGTAACCAGGTCTCTGATTTGTTCCTCAAGAATCCTGTCCTTACTCAAAGGGGGTAACTTTTCAACTGGAAAGTAATCAACGTCCAGGATGTCAAATGAATTTCTTATTTCCCCTCCTGTGACAAGACATCGAAATACAATTTTATAAACATAGTGGGGCTGGGGTGGATGATCGTGACATTTCTTATCATAAACCGCCAAAAGACGATCCACTGTTACATCCAGGCCTGTTTCTTCCCTGATTTCTTTTTGTATAACCTCAGAGGCCGTGTAGCCAATATCTGCCCATCCCCCCGGAATGGACCATTTGCCATCCACCTGTTCTTTCACCAGTAATACCTCATGCAGATCATTTAAAACAATCCCTCGTATATCTACTTTTGGTGTAGGATAATCTTCTTGCGGACCATAGAATGATGTTACGGTTTCGAGTGGCATCTCCGTTAATTCAGCCATTAACTGCAGGCTGATCTGTTTAATTTCTTCATACCGTTCGAGGTCATAGGGCTCCTTTGAATACACAAGTCCTGTATCTGCCAGGGCTTTCAAACGCTTTAAATGGTTGAGATGATGCTGGAATTCTAGAGACATCTGACTAGATTTTCCTAAGTATTCCAAACAGATCGAGGCTCGTTGCCGGATCCTCCGAAAGCAGGTAGTCGTCAAGTTTTATGCATGCCACAAGCCGGTTATCGCTTTTTTCAAGATTGTTGCGATTGAGCCTGTTCAGTAAATCATAAGGTAATCGCAAAAGGGCTGCAGGTAAACGATATTGCAGGTTAAATAAGTCAAAACGAGTAATTTTCTTTACAGCTTTTTTATTTTCTTCATAATACTCCCACACACGGCTACTTCCTGTAACACCCTTCATCTCAACCTCATCAAATATAGAACCCGCAAGGTTGGATAATTCTTCTGCAGTGTATTCCCGAATATGCCACGGGTTTCTGGTAAGCGATTTTATTTTATTTGGCGTTGTAACCAGCGACATGCCTCCCGGTTTGAGGACCCTGTAAATTTCCTCGAGGAAATAACGGTCTTGTTTAATGTGTTCGATCACCTGGAAACTGACAACAATATCAAATGTATTTTCCTTCAATACCTTGAATGGAGGAACGCTCGTATGGATAAAGCGGACCTTGGGATGCTTTTCCTGCAGTTTATTGATGACTTCTCCAATTTTATCAATAGCCACATAAGAGTTGCACATCGGGGCCAGTAATTCAACACCTCTACCTTCACCACAACCTACTTCAAGCAAATCCCCTTTTACATAAGGTTGTGCCAGGTAATAGGCCTTTAATAACCGTTGATGGAGTGGATTATCTGATGTAATTTTATCCGATGCTATCTCCGTTGTATATACTGACATTGTTTATATTCGTTAGGGTACTACCACAAATTTAGCAGAGAATTAGAAATGTCTGAGTTTTAAAATTTTATAAGGATATTGGAAAATTGGAAATCTGGAATATGGCAATAATATTGTTCTTCATCATCAATCCAACAATCCGTCAATCCATCATTCCGTTAAAACTACCTTATAATTGACTAAAGTATAACCATAAAAAAATGGTAAAGCAGGGCAAAATTAAACCAATATTTAAGAAATTTGGTTTGGATTATGTATAATTACCTGTTACGATCCAACGTATGCGAATAAGGATAATTCCCATATTACTAGCAATATTTCTTATTGGCCCGGGTGCTGATGAATCCATGGCACAGGGTAACTTCTACAGTAAAAACCTGAAACATTATTACGATCTTGATGCTGAAATAAGAATGGTTTATAAGGTCATTAATTTCAAAGATACCACCATGCTGTTTTTGAAATTGACGATCAATGAGGACAGGACCCGTATTGAGGATCTGGTGATAAGATATGGGTTTTTAAATGGTTATGCCGAAGATATTCATCTCGAAACCGATACGGTAGAATTATCCCGTTTTTGGGAATTTACTGATTTAAACAGCCATTACTTCAAATTTGACATCAGTAATTCGTCTCATAAAAAACTGCTTGTAATTAAAATTCTCAATAAAGTAACCGGTAATGATTTCTATTTTGATATTCATGTTGATCCCGAAGCAAAAATAACAAACAGCGGAATCGTTTTGAAACAGCCCGACAGGCCCTATCCTTTCTTTAGAAATTATTTGAATACAATGGAATCATTTGATTTAGTGAACCTGAAGACAACCGATTCAACATTGTTTGTCTATACTTACTCCAGCGATTTCAAAGTTGCGGATCCTCCATTTATCCAATCAGGAACTACGGTGATCAAATCTCTTACCATTGATTCATTATTTGAAGTCCAATCACGCGACCATCTTTACTTAGCACACCCGGGGTTATTTTTTGCACAGTATGACACAACAGGCGTGAATGGACTTGCATTCAGGATAGAAAAAAAACCTTTTCCCAAACAAGGCACTTATGAGCAGTTAATCCAATCATTGACCTATTTTACTACCCGCTCGGAAATGGACAAACTCTCAAATAGTACTGATAAGAAAAAAGCCTTTGATTCGTACTGGATTGAAGTCACAAAATCATCGGAGCGTGCAAGAAAAGTGATAAAAGAATATTATGGCAGAATACAACTAGCCAACAATATTTTTACAACCTACAAACAAGGATGGAAAACTGACAAAGGGATGATTTATATTATTTTTGGTCCACCGGATGAAGTACTTCGCAATGGTGACAGGGAAGAATGGATCTACGAACGATCAATCCAGTTGCCTCGAATCAACTTCACTTTTATGAAAGCACGTAGCATATTCACCCGTGATCATTATGTTTTGCTTCGAAAACAAAGCTACCAGCAGGTCTGGTACAAGGCCATTGATCTTTGGCGTAAAGGGCAGAAAGAACTATGATCAACCACAAACAGGAAGTTATATATGGTACCCGGGCTATTATTGAAGCCATACATTCCGGGAAAGAATTCGAAAAAGTTTTAATCCAGAAAAATGTCAGAAATGAATTGACATCAGAAATGATTTCATTGATCAAAGAGCGGAAAATACCTTATTTACAGGTTCCTGTCGAAAAGTTAAACAGGGTTACCCGTAAGAACCATCAGGGTTCCGTAGCATATATTTCCCCAATTAATTATTCTTCAACCGATCATATTATTTCCTCTGCTTATGAGTCGGGCGAGGTTCCGCTTTTGCTGGTACTTGACAGAATTACTGATGTCAGAAATTTCGGTGCCATTGCCAGAACCGCGGAATGTGCCGGTGTACATGGAATTATCATCCCTGATAAAGGCGGGGCATTAATCAGCAGCGACGCGGTAAAAACTTCGGCAGGTGGTCTGAACTATGTGCCGGTGGCCCGAAGCAGCAATCTCAAAAATGATATTATAAACTTGAAAGAAAACGGACTCTATATAGTTGCCTGTACAGAAAAATCTGATAAAGAAATATTCGAAATTGATATGAACAGGCCGGTTGCGATTATCATTGGTGCAGAAGAAAACGGTATATCTGAAGAATATCTGAAAATATCCGATGAACGTGGCAAGATACCGATCAATGGCCATATTGAATCATTGAATGTATCTGTAGCAGCAGGAATTGCAGTATTTGAAGCCATACGTCAGCGCAAACAATAGAATTGTCACGTCATTGATACTTAAACTGTATCAGGTATTATTTTTCTAGCACCGGGCTGCCAGAAAATCGTACTTATTGTAGCGGACGGAAAAAAATTTCACGACCTGCAAGGCACAGTACGATTGACATAATACTAAAGGTATTTCTCTCCTTTTTTATTTTTTACATCTTTAATAAACTTCCTGAACCTGCTTTCATGATCCTTTCTGCATATGATTGTCGCATTATCATATTCAGCAATAAGAAAATCTTCCAGGCCTTCAATAATTATTAATTTGTCTTTGGGGGTCTTTATAATACAATTTTTACTGTCATACACAAGTACATTGCCATCTACCACATTTCCATCTTCATTTTTTTCAGAAATTTCATATAACGAATTCCACGACCCTATATCCGACCAGCCAAAATCACCCAGGACAACGTAAACATTCTTCGCTTTTTCCATGATGCCATAATCGATGGATATATTCTTGCAATGAGAATAGGCTACATCTATTTTTTCCTGTTCTTTGGCTGTAAAAAAAGTGTCTGAAATATCCTCAAATGTTTCATCTACATCAGGAAGAAATCGTTTAAAAGCCTTTCTTATCGCATTAACATTCCATACGAAAATTCCTGCATTCCATACAAAATCCCCACTCTCAACAAATTTCTTAGCGAGGTCCCGCTCAGGTTTTTCTGTGAATGTTTTAACCTTTTTTAAAAATGAATCCTCCTTTAAATACTGAATATACCCATACCCGGTATCTGGCCGGGTAGGTTTGATACCCAAAGTGACTAAGTTGTCATTTCCTGCGACCTCATCCAGCGATGTGCCAATAATTTCTTCAAATTCCTTCTCATTAAAAATGGCATGATCGGAGGGAGATATTACGATGCGTGCTTCAGGATTTTGATGTGCGATTTTATAGCATGCATAAGCGATACATGGAGCCGTATTACGTTGCGAAGGTTCAAGAAGGATCTGGTCATCACTTAGTCCGGGTACTTGATCTTCTACGATATTTTTATAGGACTTATTTGTAACAACATAAACATTTTCACGAGGACAAACATTCTTAAACCTGTCAACGGTTTGTTGTAATAATGACTTACCGGTTCCCAGTATATCATTAAACTGTTTCGGATAATTTTGGCGGCTTGCTGGCCAGAATCTTGTTCCTTTCCCACCTGCCATAATGACCAGGTAATTATTATTATCCATATTATTGTATTATTTAAAGTTTCATTTACTGTTTACACTGATTATTGATTTTAAAAAATAATTGTAATCGGCTTATTTGAATCGAAACTCATTAAGCAGTGAGTTTTTCATATTTTTTTATTAATTTCATTTAACACTACTACTTTTGTGAAACGATTCTACAAACATAGTTATTTAAGGATAAAAGAGGGGGAGAAAAAGTAATGTTGGCAATCCAGGAGAAAGATGTCAGAAAGACGTTAAAAGAAGTATTTGGTTTTGATCAGTTCAGGGGCATCCAGGAGGATATTATAAAAAACGTATTGGATGAAAGAGACAGTTTTGTCATAATGCCTACCGGAGCGGGCAAATCTTTGTGTTATCAGCTTCCTGCAGTAATGCTGGATGGAACGGCCATTGTTATTTCACCATTGATCGCTTTAATGAAAAACCAGGTGGATCAACTCAATGTACTTGGCATTAATGCACAGTTTTTAAACTCGACACTTAACAAAACTGAGATGAACCGCGTTAAACGTGGAACTCTTGCCAAAGAAGTTAAGCTCTTATATGTAGCACCCGAGTCGCTTACTAAAGAAGAAAATGTTGAATTTCTGAAAAAAGCAACTTTGTCATTTGTAGCTATTGATGAAGCACATTGTATTTCAGAATGGGGGCATGATTTCCGCCCGGAATACAGAAGAATAAAAGACATCCTGGAACAACTAAATAATAAATTACCAATTATTGCCCTAACTGCCACTGCTACTCCAAAAGTACAACAGGACGTTCTCAAAAACCTGGACATGTTTGATGCTCAGACATTTAAAACCTCCTTCTACAGGAGCAACCTGTATTACGAGGTCCGCCCAAAACAACAGGCAAAAAATCAACTTATTAAATACATCAAAAACAACAAGGGTAAATCAGGAATTATCTATTGCCTCAGTAGAAAAAAAGTAGAAGAGATTGCGAAGTTACTTAATGTAAATGATATCAAAGCAGCACCCTATCATGCGGGATTGGATTCGAATGTAAGAATGAAAAATCAGGATGATTTCCTGAATGAAGAAATCGATGTAATTACAGCTACAATTGCTTTTGGAATGGGTATCGACAAACCTGATGTGAGATTTGTTATTCACTACGATGTACCCAAATCCCTCGAAGGATATTATCAGGAAACCGGAAGATCAGGACGAGATGGCCTGGAAGGAAATTGCCTCATGTTCTACAGCCAGAATGATATCAACAAACTTGAAAAATTTCATAAAGACAAAACTGTGGCTGAACGTGAAAATGCCCGTGTTCTATTACAGGAAATGTCAGCATACTCTGAATCATCCGTTTGCCGGGTGCGGCAACTTTTACACTATTTTGGCGAAGTAGTGGAAAAGGATTGCGGCTTTTGTGACAATTGCATCAGACCAAAAGAAAAATTTGAAGGTGAAGACCATGTACTTACTGTATTACAAACTGTAAAACATATTAATGAACGATTTGGCATGGCCCATATTGCCAATGTAATACACGGCTCTGACAATCAATATGTCAGGAGCTATGGACATGATAAGCTGCCGGTGTTCGGGAAAGGATCAGATGAATCATTAGAATTGTGGAAATCAATTGTTCGTCAAACACTGCTGATGGATTTTCTATTCAAGGATATTGATCAAATCGGAGTACTCAAAATTACAAAGAAGGGTGAAGAGTTTATTACAGACCCTTTTCCAGTAGTCTTAACCCGTGATCATGACTATACCAGCATGGCACCGGAAGAAGAGGAGAGTGAAAAACCGGTATTTGTTTTAAAGGCTTATGATGAGGTTTTGTTTGAAACATTAAAGAGTCTGAGAAAAAAGGTAGCAAAAGAAAAGTCCTATCCTCCGTATGTTATATTTCAGGATCCTTCACTTGAAGAAATGGCCACAACCTATCCTACAACCATCGAAGAAATGGAGGAGGTTGTTGGTGTTGGAAAGAGTAAAGCCGCCAAATTTGGAAAGCCATTTATCCAATTGATAGAACAGTATGTTGAAGAGAATGATATAACTACTGCTGCCGACGTAAGAATTAAGTCATCCGTTAATAAATCGAGAAACAAAGTCTTTATTATCCAGCAAATTGATAAAAAAATAGACCTCGAGGACATAGCCGATGCAAAGTCACAGACGATGGATGAACTCCTTGAAGAAATTGAGAGGATCATTTCTGCAGGTACAAAACTTAACCTCGAATATTATATCGATCAGGTCATTGAGGTTGATAAAATGGTGGACCTTTATGAATATTTTATGAATGCCGAAACTGACGATATTGATGTGGCCCTTGAAGACGAGGATAATGGGGATTACTCAGAAGAAGAAATTCGTCTTGTTCGAATTAAGTTCCTTTGCGAACACGCGCATTAGCGAATAAAAAATAATCACCACTCCCGTTCAACCTGAATTTTTTCCTCATTAATTTGCGGTAGCAACCTACCATTTGTTATGAACATTCTTGTACTGGGATCAGGTGGAAGAGAACATACTTTAGCCTGGAAAATAAGCCATAGTCCGCTTGCCGGCAACCTGTTTGTATCACCCGGAAACGCAGGTACCGCGTCTATCGCAACGAATATAAATATTGGTGTAAATGAATTTGAAAAAATAGCCGGGTTTATCAATGAAAATGATATTTCAATGGTTATTGTGGGCCCGGAAGATCCGCTTGTTAACGGGATCACTGATTTCCTGAGATCCCATAATGAAGTAAGCGATGACCTGATGGTTATTGGCCCGGGTGCAAGTGGTGCACGCCTCGAAGGTTCAAAGGACTTCTCAAAAAAATTCCTCGAAAAATTTAATATTCCAACTGCAAAATCCAGGACTTTTACCTCTGATACTATCAGCGAAGGTATTGCTTATTTAAAAACGAAGAATTTACCCATCGTATTAAAGGCCGACGGACTTGCAGCCGGCAAAGGGGTTATTATTGCACCAAATCATGATATTGCGGAAAAATCATTGAGGGAAATGCTTCTTGACAAAAAATTCGGAGAAGCAAGTTCCAGGGTGCTCATTGAAGATTTTCTGGAGGGCATTGAGGTTTCAGTATTCGTGCTGACTGATGGTGAAAATTATCTGGTTTTACCCGAAGCTAAAGATTACAAACGAATCGGTGAAGGAGATACCGGCCCCAATACTGGCGGAATGGGTGCAGTTTCACCCGTGCCATTCTATGATGCAGAATTTCGAAGTAAAGTCGAAGAAAGAATTATTAAACCCACGATCTTAGGATTGAAAGATGAAGACATTCCATACAAAGGATTTGTATTTATCGGATTAATGAATGTTGACGGAGATCCTTATGTGATCGAATACAATGTAAGAATGGGTGACCCTGAGTCCCAGGCCGTACTTCCAAGAATAGAAAATGATTTTGTTGAGTTGCTAACAGCAACGGCAAGAGGCACACTCGACAATATTATACTGCATACCAGTAAAGATGCAGCTGTTACAATAGTGCTTGCTTCAGAAGGATATCCCGGAAATTATGAGAAAGGACGGATTATCAAAGGGCTTGATACACAATCAGAAAGCCTGGTATACCATGCCGGGACTACTGAAAGTGACCATTCAATAAAAACCAATGGTGGAAGGGTTCTTGCTGTTACCGGAATGTCCAATGACGTTTCCGGGGCTATTGCAAATGCTTATAATAGTATTAAAAAAATCAAATGGGAAGGAATGCAATTCAGAAAAGATATTGGTCAGGATATACTTTCTTTGTTGTAAGTATTTAAGAAAATTACAAATCCGAACATTCTCATCTCAATTAACCACCCTGCAATTGCTATTCTGATTTGACAATTTATTTGAGCTTTGGAATTTATTTGATATTTGGAATTTGTAATATTGATGTCTGACACTAAACTACAGTAGACACTTTAATAAAACTTTCAAATGAATTGTTCTTCCTGTACTTCTGGAGATTTACAAATTGCAGCCGGATGCAAGCAAAACGGCGGGTGTGAAACGGGTGGGTGCAACAAGATGAATAATTTCGACTGGTTGTCGGATATGGATGTTTCTTTATCAGAAGCATTTGATGCTGTTGAAATTAGGTTCAAGGGTGGGAAAAAGGATTTTTATCGAAATACAAACAATCTGGATATCACTTGCGGGGATGCCGTAATTGTGGATGTACCCAATGGCCATCATATGGGTTTTGTTGCCCTGTCAGGCGAGTTAGTACGCCTGCAAATGCTGAAAAAAGGGGTAGAAAACGACGATAATATTCGACAGATATACCGAATAGCAAGTCCAAAAGATGTTGAGAAGTATGAAAAAATAAAAAACAGGGAAATGCCTACTCTGTTTCGTGCCCGGGAAATTATTAAGGACCTGCAACTCAAAATGAAGTTATCTGATGTTGAATTTCAGGCCGATAATACCAAAGCTACTTTTTCCTATTCTGCAGATGAACGGGTTGATTTCCGGGAACTTATCAAACTACTGGCTGCAGAATTCAAAATTAGAATCGAGATGCTACAAATCAGTTTAAGGCAGGAAGCCGGTTTGCTTGGTGGTATTGGATCCTGTGGCAGAGAATTATGCTGTTCAACCTGGCTCACAGATTTTAAATCTGTGACTACCGGAGCGGCCAGGTATCAAAATCTTTCACTCAATCCAACAAAATTATCGGGCCAATGTGGTCGGCTTAAATGTTGCCTCAACTATGAACTTGAAACCTATATGGAGGCACTGAAAGATATTCCTTCAATTGACGGTCCTCTTCTGACTGATCGCGGTGAGGCAGTTCTGCAAAAAACCGACATCTTTCGGAAAATAATGTGGTTTAGTTTTGAAAATGAAATCAACTGGCACCCCATTAGTGCATATAGAGTAACTGAAATTCTGCAAATGAATAAAGAAGGGGGAAAACCCGCAGATCTTCAGGAAAATATTGATGCAAAAATTGAATTAGCGCAGGCAATTAATAGCGACCTCGAACGACTTGACAATAAGTATAAAAATAAATCAAGGAAAAAGTCGAAAAGAAGGAATCGGAACCGAAACAAAAAAAACAGATTCAAAAACAACGGCAACAAATAACGGTTTAAGGATGAAAAAAATAGTCATTTTTTTCCCTTTATTTTTTCTTTTCAGTTGCGATCCATCCCGGGTGTTTGAAGAAAATAGAGATTTAAAAGACAAAACATGGAAAGCATATCAGGAAATAAATTATGAGTTTCAAATTTCTGATACCACTCGCACCTATGACATGTCTTTTAATATTCGAAATACTTCTAAATATCCAAACTATAATATTTATATCAGTTATGTACTGATGGATTCGATTGGAAACAAACTTGAATCTGATCTCAGAAATATGACCCTTTTTGATCCAAAAAATGGATTCCCGTATGGTAGTAGTGGAACCGGAGATCTTTTCGAGCATCAGTTCCCCATAATCACCAACTATGCATTTCCCTATCCCGGGAGGTTCTCTTTCTCGGTTGAGCAAAAAATGCGGTATGAAAACCTGCCTGAAATCTATTCCATAGGGTTACGTGTGGCATTCACGAATTAACCCGGAAAATTCATGATCGCATCAAGAAAAATGACATAAATAGTTGGTTACCAATTATTTATGTCAGGATTAACCCAGACATTAACAAAATATGATAGCCCACTTTTGGGCTATCAAACTAATCATTAAATCTTTATGTGAGTTCAATAAAATAAATAGTTGAATATCAATCTTTTGATAATCGTCTGCCCTTCGGGCGGAAAATTCCTATGAATTTTCCGGGTTAAGAAGTGAGTGTGGAAGAATTATAGATAAACATTCGAAGTTGTTCGATCACACCTTCAGTATTTCTCCAATATTCCCTGCTTTCGAGAGCAATGTAATTCCAGTTTTTATCATTAAGCATAAACGGGGTATAAACGTAATCCTCCTTTACAGATGCAGATTGATAATACAGGTCATCATCAGTTAAAATCAACCCGGTATATTTGTCTTTATGCTTAATAGTAAGATCAGCAAATGGCATTTCTTCATCTATTAAAATATTTTCATCTTCCGGAACCACGGTTTTAAGTATAGTTTTTAAGTACCACGAAGCATTATGATTCCCTGAAGACCTGGAAGTGGGTTTATATCTGCCTTCAGAAATATCCTGTGCATATTGGAGATATAATTTTAGCAATTTTGGTCCTTCATTTTTCAAATCATCAACCTTCAGCTGACTCGCATAAATACTGCTGACAATAATTACCTTCTCTTTCGAACGGGTAATGGCAACATTTAGTCTGTTTTCACCCCCTACAGCATTCAGGCTACCAAATTGCATATTGAATTTACCCTGACGATCACGTGCATAAGCTGTTGAAAAGATAATAACATCACGCTCATCTCCCTGTACATTTTCGATATTTTTGATAAATAAATCCTTTGGGATCATTTCCCCTCGAGTAGCCTCGTTATCAAACAAATCCATGATAAGGTTTTGCTGCTTTACATTAAAAGTGACTATCCCGATGGATAATTCGGGGCTTTCTTTTTTCAGTCCAAAAACAAGCTCCAACACCTTTTCGGCCTCCTTTAGATTCGTGTTCGACTCCCAAATCCCATCCACATTTATATAAGTGATTGCCGGGCTCAACTGGTTAACAATATTTCTATCAGGAAGCAGGTTCAATCTGCCTTTGTAAAAATGTTGATTACTGAAATCAATTAAATCAAGTGATTTACTACGGTAGTGGCCCTTTAATTGTACACTCATCAAATAAGGTACAGCAAGGTCAAGAAGTGAGTCAATATCCAGGACCGGATCATCACTTTCTTCTTCCTCCCAGCGGATTTGGTACAGATCATTTGGTTGCAGCTGCTTAGAATCCCCCGCAACAACCAACTGCTTTCCCCTGTACGCAGCGGGGATCCCACGTTCGGCGAAGCACTGCGATGCTTCATCAAATATTACGATATCAAATATCTGCTGCATCGGAAAGATTGCCGATACTGATTCAGGAGATGCCATCCAACAGGGAATTAATTCAAATAATTCTTCATGATAATTGGCCATAAGTTTTCTTATGGGCCACACGCGTCGTTTTTTAGTTACCTGGTGATATAATTCACGATAGGTCACCATATTTTTTAGTCGGTTAAATTCCGCATTTTCATAAGTTCTTTCCCGGGCTTTTAGCAAAAGTATTTCACTACTTAATTTTTGCTTTTCTTTTACCGACTCCTGAAGTTCCCTAATCAGTTTCGAATACTTTCCTGAACCCGTGTATCTCAATATTGGATACTTCATTTCGATATGATCTATCCATGCGGTGCGAAGACTATTCTGAAATAATTCAACAGCTTCCATGGCTTTTATGTCTTCCGAAAAGTCATATAACTTGTTCAAAACATCTTTTTGGACTGTACTCAGGTTTTCAACCATACTGTCAAATTCGCACAAGGCATCAAAGTCCTTGTTAAGCGTGCTCATCATTAAATCTGCCATTGGAGGTTCCTGAATTAACACACTGATTTGCCCGGGCATAAAATATTGCAACCAATGATTTATAATTGGTGGAACTTCATCAATTACTCCGTACAGATCATCTACCAATTCATAAAATTCATCGTAATGGTAATTGACAACATTAAAATAGTCCTTAAATTTTCTTGCTGAATAAAAAAGGTCTCTTGCTTTGATCGCTTCATTTTGAGCCTGGAACCATTTTTGGAAATCAATTTTACTTTTCGTCTTTGGAATGTCCATCAGCCAGTTAATTTCCTTCAACCGGGTTAGGTTGTGTTCAAGGTTTAAACGATTATCAATACGCCTTACAAGTTGTTTAAACCCTTTTCGGTCATTTTTCAGATTGTTAGCAACAAGTACTCTTTTAATATAATACTTATCTTTTGAAAATAACTTCCACCGGATAAATCCAAAGAATTTTTTCCGCGAGTCTAATGCTCTTTCCAATACCTCCTGAAACCTCCCAAGTCCGGGAGAGGGTATACTTTCTTCAATACCTTCATCCTCGAAACAGGCAAGTACAACCCGCTCAGTTTTTAATAAAAATTTTTGAGTTGCTATCGTATCTTCATTTTTTATGATCCTTTTGAAATATTGAAAAACCGTATCTTCCTTTAATATCTCAAACATATCACGCAGCAGGTCTTTTTTGTCCCTCAGCAACATGCACTCATCAACGTTGAGCCCCTCTCCTATGATTTTTTTTATTTTACCGCTTACTCGTTTCTGCACCACAGGAATTTCCTGTAATATTTCCTGCATGGTTTTTAATTCCTGAAGGCCGAATTTGTGATAGGATCTTCGGTTTGAAAGCACATAACTTTCAATCGAATACCGGTTAGAATTGGTTATGTAGTCTTTAATAATAGTTAAAAAACCATCCAAATCATCAAATCGAAACTCATGGTATTCTTGTTTTAAATTAATTACCTTATCGTTTCTATTTGAAGTAAGGTATAGCTCTTTTACCGATAAGCCACATTCACTTTCATCAAACAAAATCCTTTTGTACTCATCAAGTTCTTCTGTTATTCGATCAATATTTCTACTGGCCAACTGAAAATTCCTTTCCAGGTAAATAATATCCAGTCCGTTGTTCCTTTTTCGGTATTCCTCAATCCGCTCGATCTGCGAACAAATCTTTTCATAAATTTCCTTTCTGTCATTTTTAAAATCATGAATGAGGCCAGAGAATGGAGTAATTCCCTTTTCTGATAACCGGCTATATACTACATCAATCGCGGCCCTTTTCTGAGATACGAAAAGAACCTTTTTACCGGATGCAATCCCATCCCCAATCAAATTGCAAATCAGCTGCGATTTGCCCGTACCCGGGGGCCCTTGTACAACAATTGACTTCCCTTTTTTTACTGCTTTAATGGCATTCTCCTGGTAAGCATCAAGTTCATAGGGAGTAAATACCCGTTCTTCGCGTACATTTCCAAGAAAATTCAAAGCATGGCCTGCATAATCTTCATCTCCGGAGTGGTCCCTGCTTGCAAAAAAACCTTCAATGTCCTGATCAGGTAAATTATCCATCATATGCAGGTAATCCGGCACAAGATGCGAACCGGCCTGGGGGAAAATTCCGATAACCGCCTCCTGGAATAATTTAATTTCACCATTTTTTGTTGCCTCTTCAAACTCTGGCCTCCGGAATGATTGAAAAGGAACCAGGTTATTAGAAAATGTTTCTGGATTGAAATTTATCTTTACCGGACTTTCTTTGAAAAGCTGATAAAGCGCTGTTCGGAATACAGTACTGTCCGTATCAAAATCATCAAACACCCGATCAAGGAGGTCGTCCCCGATTTTTATAGCGTTAAAATAGGAGTAAGCCAGTAGAAAAGATTTGTTTATGGTAACATTCACTTCTTCCCGCTGGCGTAGAACCCAGGTATCTCCCTGAATATCCATTTCAACAGGGAAAAACATCAATGGACAGCGAACCAGTGTACCGTCAGAAAACCGCCCCCTTAAGAATGGCCATCCAACATAAAGGTCTTTTGAGCCCTGTTCTTCAAAGATATACTTTTCAATGCGCGACATCCGTCTTAGTTTTCTGCTTAACTCATTAGACTTTTCATCACGGGCATCAGTTACCGGGCACAGCTTAATCACCTGTTTACGCCCCATGAGGTCCTCAATTATATCAAATGAAGGTTTATTTACAGCAAAATCCAGATCATGTAAATCAATAAACTGGCCCGAAATCAATCGCAGCAGCAACAACGACCTGTTGCTTGCAGTTAAATTGGTTAACCGGCGCAGATATGTTTTAAGGATTTTTTGCATGAATACACTTAAATAAAAAACTAAAATCAAACCTATTGAAAAACCACCAATTCATTACAACTCAAGATAGGGTTTCATTCGTTCAAACCAGGTGGAATCAATGGTGTATATTTTAAGTAATTCTACAATATCCGAAAAATTACCATGCTGGTCGCGATAAGCTACTATGACCTTGGCCATGTTGTAATCGATATAGGGATGCGATACCAATGTTTTGATCTCCACATTGTTAATATTCATCTGTTCAGGTTGAAAATTGTCTGACAAATAGACGCTGGTTTTTAAATTTTCCAATGCATAAGGCTCCA
>SDBV01001648.1_pt1 | contig 33650 bp, 60 predicted proteins | sample 2277081 | NCBI WGS metagenome assembly SDBV01 (sample SAMN10402039, study PRJNA504765) | marine sediment metagenome | isolation source: marine sediment core GS10_PC15, 223 cmbsf | place: Arctic Ocean: Southern Knipovich Ridge | collected 2010 | reverse complement strand
GCATAAGGCTACCTGCTCGATTCATCTACAGAAAGGCTGCGATCTCGGAATCATCCGTATCAATACTCCGTATACGCGCCCGATGCTGTTCGTCATGAATCCGAATCGTGAAAGTCCTACGCCTCATATGCGCGAGCTGATGAAAGCTGAAGGTATACCGATCCCTGAGTTTGATTACGAGATGGAGTCCTTTGTACGAATGAAGGTTCTCTCGCCTGGGCTGCAGGCTATGATTCGAGCTGAGCTCCAGGTACCTACTAAGGTTGAAGACGATGAATAGAGCAGAACAACTGATCGGTAACTGAGGCACTATGACACTCCAAGCAGTCCTATCCACAAGGCACTATCTTCAAGGCGGAGAACCGTATGGAGACAGGGGTCAGTACTACCGTTTCCCGTGGGCGAAGGACTCCGTAGTCACTTCGCTGAACTTTTATGTGGACGAAGGCGGGACCAAGCGTACTCGCTGCGAGATCTACGATCGTCCACCATATGAGCAGGGCGCTAAGCTACTTGGCGAGGAGGCGTTCACCACTCGCACGATGCTCACTTGCGACATCCCTCTCGAGGGTGTGGATGATAAACTGCACCTCAAGCTAATTGCTGAGGATGAAGGTTTGAGTCATGCCAAGCTGATCGTGCGTGGAGTGGAGGGACTCGAATGACCAAAGTAGCAGAGCTCATCGAACAGGTCATCGACGAGGACCTCGCGCGTCAGGTTAATCAGTTCCTTAACCTCCTAGGCTCTGACGCCTATGATATCTTGTCTCGAGGAGCCCGTACCGTCGAACTTAGATTCATCCACAAGGAGGATGCCGATGACGCTGTAGATATCTTGAATGATAAGTTAGCTCATCGAAAAGATATCCTTGGACCTACCCGTTCAGGCCAACGTTGGCTCGTAACTGTTGAGGGTTAGAATGACCATCCGAGACATACCAACCATCTGCGCCTACGTGGTGCTTACAAGCTGGGAAGCTATTTGGTACTAACATGAATGCATCAGAACTGATTGACCAGCAACTAGGCGATTCTCAGGATGAAGCGCGACTTCGTCCAGGCGAGACTGCTGACCAGAAGGTTGAAGAGGCCAGGGAAGCCTTAATAGAGGCAAAGGATTTGTTAGGTAAGGCTTCTCGTAAGCTAGTGTCTGCGGGCTTGGAGAAAGGCTTTCGAAGAAAGTTCGGCCAAGCTGACGACGCCTTGTCCTATATCATTGATGGCCTGTCTTAGACATGTGTCAGCATACCAGGCCGACGACTAACTTCTCAGGAGATACTGTCTGCTCTAGCTGTCACCAAGTACTCAAGTCAAGGAACTCCAATGTCAAAGTCAAAAGTCTCGGAAGGATCAATCAAGAAGGGCGGAGTCAACCAAACGTACCAAATTTCGGAGCGTCCTCCCGATCCTCCTCCCATGGATCTGAGGATCAATCGTCCCAGTCTCAAGGAGCTGGGATTCAACTCGAAGGAACGAGTATACGATCAGCAGCTAGCGAACACAAGGTCAGACGCTAAGAAGCTGCAGCGCAGCATTGACATGCTGCTGCGGGAAGCTACCGACAAGCAGGACACTGCGCTTGTACAAGATGCGCATGACCTCAAGCGTCAGTACGAGAGGGTGCGGGTCCTGCTAGACCGTATCATCCGAGAGTACGGAGACGACATAGCATGACCAGAGTCAAGGAACCTCTTGGAGTTGATGAAGCTAAAGAGCTGACCGAGTTCATGAAGACTCAAGGCGTCACTCGGTTTAAGCTTGGCAACTTGGAAGTTGTTCTTGAGACTGAGCCTAACGTTCAGATCAAGATGCTTTGGCAAGCGATTGAAGCATTGAGGCCTGCCGTACCACTTGATATCAGTACTCCAGCGATGACTTCGAACTCATGACCTCCTTCGTAGAAGATCGACTGCATGTGCGAGTAGATACTCCTCAGCGTATGGTGAAGGATGCCATATCGCACACAGGTCACGTAGGCTTCTCTGCTCTTGAGAGATTGCAGAAGCGTATAGAGGAGAACCTTATCCTTTGGGCTGAGCGATTAGTCAAGTATGGACAGCATGGAAAGAACTGCCTATACATACAGTGCAAAGGTACGTGCAAGTGCGGGTTTGAGACTGCCTACAAGGAAGCTAAGCAGCTCCTTAAGGAATGTGGTCATGAGTCTGGCTGAGAAGCTCATTGAGGAATATCTCGATGAGGCTACGCTTCGGACAGGCTATGAGAAGGAGTGGCCTCGTTGGCATGCTGGGCTCAAGACATTGATGCCTATCTTCCGCAGGGAGAACTACGGGTACAGTGGCAAGCAGACATCCTCAGGTGACTTCTTGTTTGTGTCTAGGTCCCATCCTGACGCTCCACTCGAGATACTCGCTAAGCCATTCGGTAGCGAGGATTTTGATCCTGTCGAGTCAGACGGCTGGCCTGCTGTTTATATGAGCGTACACAATCGCTTTGTAGCAGAGCCTATGATGAAGCTAGGCTACATAGAACGAAAGACTTCGAAAGCGTTCGCCACGATGCTTTCTCCACCTAAGAACCGAGGGAAGTAAATGGCTACTAGTGAACAAATCCGAGCATCCCTGAGGGAACGATTCCGCAATCCGGTCAGCGAGCAGAAGATCTCTGTCTTCAAGAAGATCGAGCGAGGTGTTTATAGCGAGCATCGTCAGGGCTCGATCACTGATCAGGAGCGCAACCAGATCATCCAAGCCGTGAGGGGAATTCTTGGGCTATGACAGCTGAACAGATTATCAACAAGTGGATTGCCGCGGGAGATCCTAACCTAGGAGACTCTGTTGAATTAAACATAAGTGAAGCTGCTATCAATGATATGCTTCTCGAAGGCATCGTTGACCGGTTGTTGAAGGTAGCCAAGAAGGTCGACCTGAAAGGTACCGCTAGGAAGTCTGAGTTGGGAGATGACGAGTATATCGCGGATCTCCCTTCCAAGAAGAAGGCTGATGTATTCGTCAAGCTCGCCAAGAAGATCGGAAAGCTTAAACTCCAGACACCTGAGCAGATAGGCTCGAAGTGGCGTGTCTTCATCAAAGCAGCATGACAGCTGAGGATCTCATCGATCAGTACCTCGAGATGAAGGGTGGTGTTCACCCAGATGACGTAGCGGTGGTTAGGGGTGACCGGCCCTATCGACGCAAGCCTAAGCTACGTGGCGATCAAAGCAGACCTACCGCATCGATGACAGTTCAGGAGCCACCGAAGGATTGGATCAACTTCTCTGGAGCTACTCAGGGAGCAGGCAACGTACGATGAGTATTCATACTCGCGAAATAGTCATCGCTGTTGATTTCGACGGGACAATCGTTAAGCATGAGTTCCCTGAAGTCGGAGAGCCTGTTCCAGAGGCTATCGATTGGTTACTCAAGTGGCTGAGCCTTGACGCCAAACTTATTCTCTACACGATGCGTAGCGGAGAGCACCTAGTTGCAGCAGTTGAGTACCTCGAGACGGCTGGGGTCGGGCTGTGGGGAGTCAACAGGAATCCTAATCAGCATGACTGGACGGAGTCTCCGAAGGCCTACGCTCAGATCTATGTAGATGATGCTGCCTTCGGTTGCCCTCTCATCAAGCCTGAGGTTGGAAGAGCCTACGTTGACTGGACTGTCGTAGGTCCGGTGATAGCATCCCAGCTAGCAATTGCAAGGAGCAAGGGTGATACCTAGGACCCGCTCAAGAATCGCTGGAGCGTTGTACGACTTCATGGGTCACCTGACGACTCGGGAGGATGTCACCATTGCGAGTGCGAGACACACACCTAATGACCTTCTAGATGCGTTTTGTGAGTGGGCTGCGAAGCGTGGTTTGGACCCGAACGATGCTGATGTTGAGCATTGGCAGCTTGGTGAGATGCTAATCGAAGCAGCGATTCAGACCAAGCGAAAGAAGAAAGAGAAGAAGAACGATCCAGTTCCTCGAGACTACCCTCAGGGAGCTGGAGTCACTCCAGATGGTGGTAGCTACTACCAAGGAGTCGCATGACTGACGAAACACTCAAACTCAAAGCTCGCAAACAGAAGGTCGGCAAGAAGCAGAAGGTCAAGACAGTCCTGACTGTCGAGGACTTGCTAGAAGCTGACGGGACTCCTCGGGAAGTTTGGGACAACCTTGGTGACCTCATCGAGAAGGTAGGCTAGTGGAAAAGACCTACACAGTTTTCGGTACCCTTTACCTCAAGGACAAAGGGTTCATCTTTCTGTTATCGCTTGAGGACTTCGCTACCCAAGACGCCATTGGCGAGGATGAAAAGGTAATCCAGTTGCCGCAGAAGGGTTCGGAGCTGTCCTTCATCTTAGCTCAGGATGCGGGTCGCCACGAAGGCTTAAAGATTGAGTATGACAATCCTTGTAAGTTTAAGGTTCTCGACTACTACCCAGGCATCACTTCTCAACTTCAGCTTGGAATCCTGATTAAGGAAGTTTGATGCCTGATGCAGAGGAACTCATCGATACCTATCTTGCAGAGCTTCGTATTAACGACGCTACGGGTGGAGTTAGCCGGATGGGTACTTCCGACTGGGAGTTCGAGCGTAAGCTCAACGCTCGTCGTAGGCGACCCAAACCTAAAGGACATCCTGAGCGGGAGAATTTCGGGCTTGCGGGACTTCCCGGAGGTACGATGAATCCCCGTGGTCCAAGCATCCAGCAGTACGTTGGGGATCCTGATATCGAGGTATGAGATGATTTGGTTAGCATTCGGTCGATGGTCATACGCTGCAGGGTCGATGTTCACACGCCGGAGAATCCATTGGAATGGGAGATGGACTCCGTTCGTAGTACTCAAATGGAGGTACTGATGGGTCGGACGAGGGTCAAGATCACGGAGGAGTTCCTTAAGGCTCGGCTGTCGTTACCTGATACTGCTAAGATCATGGATTGCGCGCACGTGGTCGACAGCACTGGTAGATTCGCGGAGCTGACTCTCGAAGGTCCCAGCATTCCAGATAGCGACGAGTGTGAGCTCATCTACATGCTCGTCCCTGAACACGTTAAGATCAGGTTCGAGAAGAAGTAGTCTGCTTTGTGCGGTAGTGAAGCCGCAGAAAGTGAGATAGTTATGGAGAAAGCAGAACTGAAGAGGTTGGATGTTGGACAGTTCATCAGGTATTGCTCGGAGGATCGTCAGTGGTACGATGCTCTGATTACAGCGGTACATGGCGAGCCAACAACATACCCAAAGTCGGAACGTGGACCAGCTGGTGTATCGTATCCGTGCGTCAACTTATCATTTGTCAGTGGCGATGACTCGGCACAAGACCAGTACGGTCGACAGATGGTTCGTGACAAAACCTCAATTTCACACTACGGACAGTACGTAGCTTCTGGATTCTTCTGGTGCCATCCGGAAGATGAAGTGGTTGCGCACAAGCAAATGTGTGAAGCGTTAAAGGACATCAAGTCCTAATCTGTTGATCCTGGGCTGGTGCCGAGTAGGTGCCTAATTATGTCCACTGTTTTACTGCCGCACAAAGCGTACTACTTGAGGAATGATGTTGAATGGAAGAAGCAGCTTCACTTGCAGATCTGCTCCAAAGCTACGGCGGGTGGGGCTTAGCTGCGATTACCTTGATGGCCCTCACCTTCGTCGTTCGTGACAATCTGAGAATGCGCGACCGGCTTCTTGATAGAGAAGAAGAACGAAACCAAGCTCTCGTGGAAATGATCGAAAATAGAATCGAGGCTGACGTCAAGCACGAGCAAGCCTACCGCGAGATGCGAAAAGCCATCGAAAAGTTGATTGAGCGAGGCCTCGGATGATCCCTAAGAGAGTTAACGGATACCTCCTGGATCCAAGCTCCGATCCGTCAAGCATCGGAAGCCTGATTCGCTCGCAAGGGCTTGTTTCCGAGGACGAGTTCGACAACCTCTTATCCCAGTTCCAGAACTTGACTGTTGGGCAGTTGCTCGGGGAGTTTATGGTGTCGAAGGAGAAGCTGACGAAGGAGCAACTTGACCTACTACTCATCAAGCAACGCCAGATGCGTAATGGTGGTAGGACCTCCCACAGGGATGTGATGGACGCCATTGGAATCGCGCAGCGTACAGGACAACGTCGTGACACTGAGCTAGTTGCCCTCGCCTCCTGTATTGAGCGGACCAACGGAAAGTGACCTGCCATCGCCGCCACCCCGCGCGCACAGGCGCGCTCACGCGTGTTCCACAGGAAGCACGGCCCCTGTTGCCGGGTTGTCCTGCGCAAGGCCTCAAGGGCCTCCTATGGCGCTGTTGCTAGTATACTAGTGTTATCCGAAACAATGAATGCAGCTAGCTTAATCGACAGTATTATCGCAGGATCTAACTCCAAACAGATCCAAGAGGCGACTATCTTCCAGCTGGCTTGGAACCGACTGCCTCCGAAGTTGAAGAGTAAGATCAACCAGAAGCGACTGGCAGATTTCCTTGACGCACTCGACGATAAGAATGCAGACCTAGGGACTGCAGCGAAGATGTCCAAGATTCCACTAGCACTCGCTGTGGATCTTATGCAAGCAATCGAACGTGGTGGTCTATTATGACTACTCGTCACAAGGAGAATTCAAATGGCAACAGGTGAAGGTGTAGCACAACGAGGCAAGGGTGTCGAGATTCTTCGGTACCGTGATGAGGGTCCACAAGTACTCTCGATCGAAACTCTGACTGACATTGGGATCGCACTGGCTCTCGCAACGGAGCGGGATCAAGTGGAGCGTTCGGTGGAGACCGACCTCGATACCAAGTTCGCGGGAGCTGACAGCGGATACGCACGGGATGGGACGACAGCGACCTTCTCAGGCGAGGCGCTGAACTCCCCAGTGGCTCCTGGTTCACTCTCTGTCGAGGCGACTGCAGGTGCTCCTGGTGTCAAGGACTTCGTACGCGACGGCAATCTCTATCTCGATGGAGCGCCTCGGAAGAGAGCTGCCTCAGGTTCTTTCGCTACCATGGCTTCCGAGTCGATGGTGGTTAAGCTCCAAGACGGAGCTGAGCAAACGATCACTTTCGGCACTGAGGCGACGATCGCTTTGGCAGTCGCTACGATTAACTCCCAACTGAAGGGAGGCTCTGCAGTAGCGCAAGGTGCTGAGGATGTCGACCTGCTTTCCGATGCGACTGGAGTCGCGATCCCGTCGCGAGAAGGTGGCGGTCAGCTAGCGAGCGATCCTGTCCTTGCATCCGTTGAGGTTGTCTCTGTGGATGTCGGGATCACGACGAAGCTTGGGATCAGTGCTGGTGTCTCGACTACGTTCGTTGGGACCATCGACTACTTCACAGGTGCTCTCGAGATGGTCTACCCGGGTGGGTACGCTCCGAGCACAGGTGATCCGAGTGGAGGCGCGTCCATTCTCAGTACGAACGCAGGTCCGTATGACCTGACTCCGGGTGACACTCTTGTTGTCGATACCAATGGTGGTGGCGATGAGGTTGCAACCTTCGATGCCGGTGCAGCGGTCGCAACTGGCGCAGGAGGTTCTTTCGCTGCAATGTCATCCGAGACGATGGATGTTCAGGTCAATGGTGGTCCAGTACAGACGGTAACGTTTGGCACCGAGGCTACTATCGAGATGGCTGTCCAACTTATCAACGAGCAGGTCGCTGGCGCCTTCGTCGATGCCGTCGATGCCAACAACGCTCGGATCACCTCTGATGGTCAGGGCACCGGTCAGGTAGTTGTTCTGTCGAGTGTAGATGCGGCCATCACGACCAAGCTTGGTCTGGCGAACGGTACCGATAACGGTACAGGGGACGTGGCTGACATCAACGCAGTTACGACTGCCGAGGTGAAAGCGCTCGTCGAGGCAGACACCACAGGCTTGACTGTCGGTCTCGTTGATGGCAAGTTTGAGCTTAGGGCTGCTACTAGTGTCAACGTCAATGCGACGTCGGATACTGAAACCATCTTCGGTCTGAGTACGACGATTGCTACGGCAACATCGGGTGGCTCGTCTGACCTTCAGGTCGACTACGTAGCGACCCAGCTGATTGGAGGGTTGACTAAGCAGATCCTTCGGGTGCCTAACCTCAGCGAGATTGATACGCTTGTTGTCTATGCGGCAGGAAGTGGAGATGCTTGTCGCGTTGCTGTAAAGAGTGACAGACTCAGCCTGTAAGCACAACTTCTGTAGGCAGATCGTTTAGTTCGCTAAGCCATCTGCCTACAGTTATATGTGGAGGATACGATCTATGGGAATCTCAACTACACCAGCTCCTGACTCAGGAGCGTTCGGCAGCAATGCTACCCAAGGGTACGGCACAGGCCATTTCCTCACTCAGACACTCGCTACGACAGCTGCGTTCGTCGAGCAGAAGTTTGGATTCCAAGCGAGTACTGTTAGAATCGACAACACAGGCGCGCAGAGTGCAGAGATCTCGTTCGATGGAGTTAACGTTCACCACGTGCTCGCGTCGAGTAGCCAGTACGTATGGGAACGCATCAAAGCAGGATCTATTTGGGTACGTCATCCTACTTCGACTACTAATCTGGATATGGAAGCGTACTAGTGGCTATCTCCGATACGCCTGCTCCTGACTCAGGAGCGTTTAGTGGTAATACTCTGAGTGGGCTTGCATCCAATGATTTCTTCTTGGATGACTTTGCCACTACAGATAGTTTTGTTAAGCACGAGTTCGAGAATGATGACGGGGATCAATTTGTTACGCAAGGGATGATCATCACTAACGATGGAGCAAATCCTTTTGAATTCTCGTTTAGTAGCAAGACGCAACAAATTCCTCACGGGTCGCTTAATGCTGGGGATACTCTAACCTTAGACAGTCGTCCTAAAACCTTTATATCCGTCAGGTCGAAGACTCCAAGTTTTTCTACGACTATTCGGATATGGGCTTGGGGATGACGGAACTCACCAAGAGACTATCGTTCCAGAGTGCACAGAGCCTCGGATTTATCAGTACTACCTCGCCTAACTTCATAACCAAGGTTTCGCTAAATACAGGGATGCTGTTTGGATTGTATAGGCTTAGCTGGAGTGCTCGGGCTGGAGGCGCCAATCCATCGGACATAGGGGAGTACCGTTTCTTCAATGTCACTGATGGTGTAGATCTCACAGGTAGCTCAGTTATTGACTTTCTTGATGCTTCCTCTAAAGTCCTTGTTCATGCAGCAACTGAAGTATTCTTCAACGCTCAAGCAAAGATCTTGGAAATACAGTGGAGGCTGATTTCTGGAGGAGGATCTTCTAGTATCGAAAATGCTCGGATGGAGCTATGGAGGATTGACCATAGCATTCAATAGCTATGCCGTTCCCTGATTACGATATCGTAGCTGAGACAGCCAATGCGGCTGTTCGTGAGGGTAAGTTACACAGAGAAATAGAGGAGTTATCCTTCTCTGTGTCGGTATTTCAAGGTTTAGTTTCAGATGGTACAGTAGTGACTGTACTGTTTGATACAGACCCTACGTCTGGCGAGCAGGTACTGGTTACTAACGTAGTAGCTACCCATGAAGGTATACCTGACCCTAGGTTCAAGCTTCATGCGACCGTCACGGTTATGTCCCAATTTATCCCTTCTACTTTGGGGGATCTTGGTGGAGATGTAACGTCAGTAGGGTCCCTTATAGCGGATGCTCCTAAAGCGATTTGGCAGGTCGTAGGTCAGATAAAGACAAACGGTACAGCTAAGCTCATAATAACAAAAGGTGATAGTACTCAGCTGTCAGAAGAGTACGAGCATCCAGATACATCTGACTTATGGGAAGAGTTCTCACTCCAAACTGATCAGCCTTTAGTACTACAGCAGTCTACTTACCTACTACGAGGAGAGCTAGGTACTGCTACGTCGGCTGAGATCCGTTTTACCTCGATGAACCTACTAGAGAAGATATAGGACTACTCTTATGGCAACTCTTGTCAAAGCTCCCAAGAAATCATCTGTAGTATTAAAGGAGGATGTTATGGAGACCATCAAGAAGACCGCAGCTGTAGGAAAGCATACAGCATGGCAGCTATTCGGTGCTGCATTCATGGAGAAGAAGGATGGCCATCAGGCTGTCTCCCTGACTCGCTTGCTGGCACTTCTTTGCTTCGGGTACCTGAGCTGGGAGTGGCTCAGTGGCAATGAGGTTCCTGACACGCTGTTGTATACATTCTGGGGTCTCATCAGTGGCAAGACTCTCGAGAGTATGACTGCACTCTGGAAAGGACAGAAGGGCGCATGATATATCAAGGTAAGCATGCCGAGTCCGAGACCTTCTACGGAGCGACTCCGAACGAGTCTATCAAGAAGGCGGAAGCTGCTGCTGCAGCTAGGAACTTGCTCACGTTCGAAACAGGTCAGCTGCCAGACGGCCGCTACTGCACCACCGCTATCTTCGAGAAGGAACCCGAGCGTCAGTTGCTCGTGGAGGGTTGAGTCATGGGTCACGATTGGAATCGTAAACGAACGGTTGATGCGTACCTCGCTAGCGTACCTTCAGGGTTGCGTCAGCAGATGCGCGAGCAGTTCGAGAACCAGCAGAAAGAGACTACTGTGATGGGAGCTATCGCTGGGCTCCCTCGTCCCTTCTTGCAGAAGAAGGAGAAGGGTACCGAGGAGGTACCTCACACGAGCGAGGCTAGCTCGATGGCTACGTACCCGTCTAATGACATGGCCAAATTCTCGGCGAAGACGTCGGTTGGGGACGGTCATGTTCATACTGCCTACGTTGATGGTCATGGTAACGGCTACACAGATGTAGTCGATAACCATCGCCACGATGTTGTGAGCTTTCACGTGGCAGATACTCAGACGGCCGATGGACTTAGCTGGCACAGTCATCCAGGCAAGATCACGGTTGACGACCTTCCGACGTATGATCCAACTCCTGATTACACAGGAGAGGTTTGATGCTAGCTACCAAGTTCAACAACGCGCCAGCTATCCAGGATTTGATTGAAGCGCGTCTCTACTTCGGAGACGTTGTAAACTTCATCTTCGAGGATGGTATAACCAGAGCCGACTTGAAGAAGCAAATCCAGAAGGCGATGTCTTCTGTACTGAAGAGGGCGGATCCTAAGAAGAAAGAAAAGCTGAAGAGTAACATGGAGAAGTCGATGAATATCCTTCTCGGTTGGATACCAGCGGTCGCTGGAGATCCGAAGCTAACTCCATCCCGTGGGGGTCGCTGAGATCGTACGATGCTTCGTATCGAAGACATCATCAACAAGTGTATCCAGGGAGGAGTTGCCCAGGATATCTTGGACGAGATCCAGGATGAGCTACCCGACCTGAATTCGATTCGAATGCATCTTATGAAGGATCTCAAGCATTCTGGAGTGAGTGTTAAGGCGGCTTCCATTAAAGCCGAGGGGTCCACGATTGAGCTTAACATCTCTAAAGTGATTATTGAGCAGCACCGTGACGAGTTAAACCTCATACTCGATACATACTCCTCGACTTACCCCGAGCTAGAATTCCTACTTCCTACAGGCTTTGGCGTAGAAGCCTAAAATCCATAGCAGTGCAACCTTACACGTGCATACACGCGGTCATCATACTGATCCCTAAGGCGCTCGGTGCATCCTCGCACCGAGAACTGGTACAATCGATATGGTGATTGAGAAGAACTGAGGATACAGATGTCGTCTGAACTCATCGAACAAATGGTGGACCTCGTTGGCGAGGGATATACTCCCAATTCCATATGGGAGCATTCGCTGACTTGGCATGGCGGGAGCGAGGTCAAAGTCAACAAAGCGACCACAGGCCATGACCCGATCACCAAGGCTTCAATTTCCGTACCTGAAGGGACTGTCGTCACTATCCACGGGACGGGTGGTGGTCACTCGGGGAATGATCCTCACTGCCGTCTTCCCGATGGACGTCAAGCGATCATCCCTTACTACGACCTCGGCGAAGCTCACCTCGAGAAGGTCGACGACGATGGAAACCCTATCTCCGAGGAGATCACTGGCGCAGTTGCCAAGGTTTCTCTGACCAAGCCTCTCCCACAAAGCGCGATCGACTGGGTCGGTGGCGGATACATGGACTACGGAGTCGAGCTCCCAGACATGCCTTCCGCTGATTCTTCTTCTGCTGTGACCTTCTTGATGAAAGCGGAGGACGAGGAGACTCTCGAGTCAGCCATCGACTCCCTCAAGAAGTTCGCAGGGGCATCTTTCAAAAGTACTTCTTCGGCCACCCTGGTGGATTGGGCCGAAGCATAACTAGGCTGACACAGCCGTAGGAGTTAAACAATGGCAGCACGTATCTTTGAGAATCACGTGACGGCTGAGCTGAACAAAGCTGTGCCGGTCAGTCAACCTCTTCAACCGGTCGAATCGATCGGTCCTGTATCTCTGCTCATGTTCAACCAAGGGACTGCGGCTTGTGTTGTGCAGGCCAAGAAGCAGAGCGACGGTACCGTCGTGGCTACCGACAAGGACACGGTCAACACTGACGAAGACACCGCGTACGACGGTGACACGTCGGCGTTGGTGTTCTCAGGCCAAGTCCTCAATGTCCTTCCGATTGTACCTGGTACGGTCACGGTCAAGCCGACTGCAGGTGGTGACTCGGTTAACGGGACCGACCGTGACGGCGACGGGAAGCTGTTCACCGCCGATGTCGATGAGGATTTCATGGGAACTGTCGACTACTTCACCGGCGCTCTGGAGCTGACCTACCCGGCAGGTAAGGCACCGAATACGACAAACATTCTGTGCACCTACACCTCCCAGGACTCCACTCTCATCGGTGGCGGTCGCAAGAACTACCAGATCAACAACGTCCTCCAAGGCGACGCAGTCATCCCGGCGGTGGCATGTGACGATGCAGGTGGATCGTTTGTCAAGATTGAGGCCATCGCAACCTGGATCTAAGCCGTGGGCCGGAGGCAGTGCAGTCCTCCAACTGCTAGGATGGTTAGCTTTTTTCATACTGTCTCCGACCTATGTCTAAACAGGAAGTAACGACCACCTCAAACGTCCCTATCTACTTTCCTCAACGGAAGAAGAGACGCAAGAAGGATAAGAACATGAACGAAGCACTACTCGCACTCGAGCTTGTCGAGCAGCACGGCCTCGATCACCGAGATGCTCTCGAGGTGGTTATTGAGGCAGACTCGGATAAGGCTGCCAAGAAGATGGCCGCTAAGATCAAGGATCCGGAGAAGCGCAAAGAAGCGTACGAGAAGTACAAGAAGAAGATGGAAAAGGAGATGAAGGACCAACCCTTCGGCGGCAAGAAGGCCCCTCCTTTCAAGAAGAAAGGTGAGAAGGGCGAGAAGGATAAGGACGAGCAAGACGACGACGATGATGATGAAGATGACGATGACGACGACAACGGAAAGCCTAAGAAGAAGAACGGTAACGGTAAGCCTAAGAAGGGTAAGGTCCCGCCACAGTTCCAGAAGGGAAATGGGAAAGGCGACAAGGACAAGGACGAGAAGAAGAAAAAGAAGGATGAAGCTGCTGCTCGCCACCGCGCCGCGTCCGCACTCACGGAGGGAGTCTCGCAGCTCCCCGTCCCGAAGATGCGCATCGATCGAGGCTTCTAGCTTAACGAAAGGATCATTCAAATGAGCGATACCAAGAACGCCAAGGATCTCATCGAGCAGAAGCTCAAAGAGATGCCTAACATGATGTACGGAAACGACAGCATGGAGATGACGTACAAGTACACGTGCATGAGTACAGGCATGATGTTCGAGACCTACGGAAAACCAGCGACGTATTCTCCGTTCACAGGAGGTACGGACATCGAGCCGATGATGGACCACCAGGAGGCTGTCAATCCTGGCGAGTACATGAAGCCGACTGGGATTCCTCCTTCTCAGGCCAATCCTCAGGTGCAGACTCCGCTTGCTCCTAACCCGGTTCCGCCGGCACCTCCTGCCTGGCAGAATCAACCTTGGGCTCCTAATCCTGCTCCGGATGCTCAAGCGACGATTGGAGCAACTCAGGCTGCTCCGACCGGATACGTTCCGTATCCCCAGCAGAGCATGCAACCGGGAGCCGTGCCTCCTCACCAGAAAAAGAAGCCGGGAGAGAAGACGTGAGCCTAGCAGAACAACTCATTAGTCAGATGCTGACTGAGGATGACGCCTCCAAGGCTAAAGGTTTAGCCAAGAAGCATGGAGGGAGCGGAAGCCTTGACGCTGGATTTGGCGATTTCCAGTTCAAGGATGAAGCGGCAGCGGGTAAGTTCTCGAAGGCTATCAACTCCATGAAGTCCGAACAAGGACTTTCGGCAGGTGACCCAGAGGAGGCCAAAAACGGCAAGTGGGTTATCACAGTTGAGCCCGAGTAAATCTAGCGATGGACGCAGCTCAGCTCATAGCGCTCAAACAGAAGGGTGAATCGGTAGATACGATCATCCAGCTTGTGCGATCGGGTAGGGATCGAGTGAGTACTCTCCCGGAGGATAAGCTAGACTTCCTCGAGACAATGCTCAAGGAGATCAAAGCTGCAACGGGTGAGATGGAAGAGGCACTCATCAAGGACGACCTCCTTGGTATCTTCGATGCTACCGAGTCCCTTGGAGACATCTTCGAGATGATACAGGATAGCTGCAATGTCAAGAGCTGAACAACTCATCGACCAGATGCTCGGTGAGAATGCTGACGATATGGCGAAGGACACTTCTACTAAGAAGCTCCGAGACATTGCACTTGGCAAGGAGAAGTCTGCCTCGCCGAGGCGAGAAGATATGATGAATGCTGAACAACTCATCGACAATACGCTCGAAGCGAAGGAGCCCGACAAGGCTAAGCTCAATAAGTGGGCTGACCAACTAGAGAAGAAGGCTGCTAAATACGATGAGCTCGCAGCTAAGTCCGACCGCCCTGCGGATAAGAGCACGCACAAAAACGATGCCAAAGACCTGCGCAAGATCGCTGTAGCCGTCAAGGCTAATAATCATAAGAAGGCTGTTCGCCTTTCAGACAAGATGGATACCGCAGTCCGGGACGAGATCGCGACGGCCGCATTCAATTGGATGAACCAGGGTCGAGAATGACCGCCGAGCAACTCATAGACCAGCTCCTCGAAGCTAAGCAGAAGACCAAGTACGGAGCTGTCGTCAAGGGTGACGAGCTATCTGGCTCTGAGATAGCGAGCCTCCGGCCGAAGCAAGCGATCCTCGTGAAGGGTAAGCGTGCAGTAGTCCTTGGAGTCGTTTCCAAGGGTAACAATATCGAGTTGACCTACGCTGCAGGAGCGAAGACCTTCAGCCGCGACCGTTACTTGACCATCAAGAAGACAGACCAGAAGACCTCGGTTCAGCACTTCACACGCGTCGGCTACGACCAAGGTGTAACGACCGGTGCTGCTAGCTGAGAAGCTCATAGGTCAGCTCCTATTCGAGAAGCTGACGAAAGGGATGCGCAATGCGTATTCCCGGATGGAAGGTCACGTCAAGGTCTGTGTCGACTGCAGGCTGGTTGTCCCTAAGTACCCAGGACGTTATCCTCAGAGCTGCCCGGAATGCGGTGACCAGCTTGAAGACATGCAGAACGCTCCTGTGTATTCTGAGCAGAGCGACAAGCATAAAGCGTACGGTTCCCAAATGCGTGTGGTCTCGAAGAAAACAAGGATTGGACGAGAGTAGTGCCACCTGCTGCATTAGCATCACTCGCCAAAAAAGCCGGCAAGTCGAAAGGTGACGCTGAGCGATACTACAAGGATGCTAAAAAGCAGTTCGTCAAGAAGAAAGGGAAGGACCTCAAGGGTAACGACTTCCGCCTCATCATGGGTATTGTTAAGAAGCGCTTAGGTCTTTCTACCAAGCCTCTTGCAGCAAGCCAGCTCGACACAATGATCCACATGGTAACAGAGGGTGCAAACCCCGATCACGTCATGGGTCACTTTCGCGAGGACGAGTCACGTGTACGCGCGTTCTACGATTCAGGCATCTTGTGCTTCGCTACAACAGACGACGTAATGATCGAGGCAGGAGTCGATTCTCGTCTGGACGCTATCAGTGTCCTCCTGAACAACATTGAATGGCCTCACGACCATCCTATTCACGACGCTCTCGACGGATTCGAAGGGACTATAGAGGAGATGTACAGCAAGATTGATCGCTTGCTCGACAACAACTAGTTCATGGCAGCTGGATCACACGTGATGTTGGACGGTCTCGTACCTCGTTCCAAATGGCCTAAAACTGATGCTCTTGTTGAGTTGATGGAGACGGCCGCTATCGCGGGTGGCGCTACTCCTCTTGAGTCACGTGTGATCGATCTTCCATGCGAAAAGTCTCGTCCTGATAGTCCTCCTGGAGGTACTGCGTGGTGTGGGCTGGACGAGTCTCATATCACGCTTCATTGGTACTACAAGGACGACCAGGTCGAGTTCGCAGCTGACGTATTCACCTGCGGAGATAATGCTCACGCTGACGTCATCATGGAAGCGTTGCTCGCTCCTATGGGAGTAAATCCTCGGTTCTTCTGGCACTTCCGAGGGCGCATGCAGCTTCCATTCGAGTTCACAGAGCAGCAACCTTCTTTACACCTTGTGAAATGACAGCCGAAGAACTCATTGATTACGTTCTGGCTGAGCTAGTTAAGCCTGTTGAACCTAAGAAGCCTCGCAAGAAAACTCTCGCTCAGAAGCAGGGTGCGAGGGCAGGTGGTAGGACTAGAGTCAGACACGCGGAAGGGTTCGGAGCTATCTATCACGAGTACTATCAGCGTCCGAGCATCTACCAGCTCGCAATTGACCTCGCGATGAGCAAAGAATTCCCTGATGGCGATCCCTCCTAAGAAGGAAGACATAGTCCGGATCGAGATGATTGTTGCTCCGGAGCAACGCGAGAAGGGCGAGGGACTTTACGAATACCGCCATATGTCAGACCGTTACACGCTTGATATCTTTGACCTTGAGCGTGATCTCGCGAAACTCAAACACGATTTCAAAATGAACGGAACACCTGAGCAGGTACTAGACCGTCTACAGAACTTCAAGATGGTCTATATAAACTTAGGTACGGGAGAAGTCTCGACATGACCACACTGCGCGATCTAATTCCATTCGAGTATAAGCTCAAGGAAGCTGCAGGTAAGCCTGGAGTACTTGCGACCGTTGAAGGTGTCTTCCAGAAAGCCGATACGAAGAATGCGAACGGCCGCGTCTATCCGATGCCTCTCTGGAAGAACGTTCTCGCTCGAGAGGATACTAAGGAAAGGCTTGAGAACAAGCAGATGTATGGGATGTTCGGCCACCCAGCTAGCGGTGCGACCGACCCTGAGAAAATCTCGCATGTTGTCACCAAGCAGGAGCTGCGGAGTGATGGCACTGTGTGGGGCGAGGCTGATATCCTTGATACCCCATCGGGACATATCGTCAAGACTCTCTTCGAGTACGGATCCAAGCTAGGTATCTCGTCTCGAGGGGATGGCTCAATTGAGAAGAAAGGTGGCCAAGATGAAGTGAAAGAGGATTACCGGTTGGAGGCATACGACTTTGTCCTCAAGCCGAGTACTCCTGGTGCGTTCCCCGGGCTCACTGAAGCTGAGCTCACAGAAAACGAGAAAATCGTTGCCGAAGCGATCGAAGGACTTGTCAAATCGGAACTTCCTGAGAAACACAGGATTCCGGTGCTTGTTGAAAGTCTAAAGATTCTGAGTGTCCTCGAATCGACAAACTCTGGTGACAACATTAAGGCTCTTTCCGAGCAGATCCAGGAGGAGCTAGGCAGAGAGCCTATCATCTCCTTGACTGCGAACGAATCAGTCAACCCGTTGGAGTCGATTAGTCGACAGGAGGAATCAAACATGGCAGCTTTTATGCACTCTCCAGGGATTCCCGCGCCGCAACAGCAGCCGGGGCCGCAGATGGATCCTAACCTTCTTGCCTGGCATCAAAACCAGGTTCAGGCCGCGGTCAATAGTGTCGCTGGCCAGAAGGAGCAGGAAATCACAGGGCTGAAGGACGTGGTCATCCGTGCTCAGCGCGAACACACCGAGACCAAGAGAAAGCTCGTTGCAGCGGAAGCGCTGATCGACGACTTCTCTGAGAAGCTCAAGGAACAACAGGAAGGCGTTACCGAGTCCGAGGAGTTCGTAGCTCTGAAGGAACGGTACGACGCCTCGGTCGAGCTGTTGGATGAGTCCCTCAAGCGCTTGCCTGAGATCGGCGCCCTGCGTCGTCGCAACGAAGCGTGCGAAGGACTTCTCCAAGCAGGTATCGAGAAGTTCCAAGAGGATCGCATCAACGAATCGATCCAAGAGGCTCTTGGTAAGGTGCATCCTTCTCTCCACGAGAAGGTTCGCCCGATGATGGAAGACTGCTCCACTCCGGAGCAGATCGAGCGAGTGCTCGAGGGTATTTCGGCTACCTCCGGTGGCCGGAGTACTCTCATCGAGCATGAGCCTCTTCCCGGTGGGCCTCAGCCTATCACGGAAGGCAATCAGCCACCGGTACGGAAGCCTGTGAACGAGAACACTTTTCATGGTCGGCTCAACAAGCGACTGCGGAACGCTGTCTAGTCTAAGCTAGACCAAGGAGACAAGTCATGATTATCGGAAACTCATTGAGTATGGCAGAAGATGCCGAGCAGGGTCGTCAAGAGCTGCGAGGCATCGGTCTGCAGCTGGCTGAGGACACTAAGCGTGTGATGTACGAAGGGGACAAACGCTTCCCGCAGGTCACCATGGGCGACCTGATGGAAGACTGGGAGGATGGCCTCGACGGTAATGACTGGGTTCGCTCAGGCACTGCCATCATGTTGGAGAACGTACGTATGTACCTCGCCAATATGGACGAGACCACGCGCCTCGTCAACATCGGCGACTTCCAGAAGTACGCCTTCAACATGGTTCGGGCTCTGTTCCCGAGCCTGGCGGCGCATGAGTTAGCGTCTGTCCAGCCGATGGCTGGGCCGGTGTCGCTCGTGTTCTTCATGAAGTTCATCTACAACACAACGAAGGGTACTGCCCTCGCTGGCCAGGACATCATCGAGAACCCGAACGAGTCCTACTCGTCCGAGCTGATCGATGAGGAGCAGGTCGGCGTTGGCACGGGTTCTGTCGACAACTTCACTGGAAACCTGTCCTTCACTCCGGTGAAGCCAGGTACGGTGCAGTTCACAGACGGCACTCAGATCATCACGGATGATGGAAACGGTGCACTCGTCGGGGATACCTCGTCTGGTACCAATACCATCAACTACACAACGGGCGCCTTTGACCTGGACTTCACGTCCAACGTCGCTGCCGCTCAACCGGTCACTGCGACCTACTCGTATGACAACGAGGCGAACGACAACATTCCTGCTGTCGATCTCACGTTGACGAGTTCTCCGGTCACAGCGATCACTCGGAAGCTGCGGACTCGTTGGTCCGTGGAGGCTCAACAGGATCTCAAGAACTTGCATGGTCTCGATGCTGAGATCGAGCAGGTGGCAGGGATCACCTCGGAGCTGAAGTTCGAGATTGACCGAGAGGTCATTCGCGACATCAAGAACTTGACCGCGAACAGCGTGGCGGCCTTCTCGAAGACGCCACCGGCTAATGTCTCCTTCACGGAGCACAAGCTGTTGTTCATTGACAAGTTGCTCGAGGCTAGCAACCTGATCTTCAATACCACGCAGCGTGCCGTTGGTACGTGGTTCAATGGAGGCACCAACGTGGCGTCGCTCGTCGAGTCGCTGCCTGGGTTCGTTGGGCTCCCGAAGCCGCCCAACACTCGTGGTATCTACAAGACAGGTCGGCTGAACAACCAGTGGGATATCTGGAAGGATCCTACGTACCCCGGCGCGAGCCGGAACGTCTTCGATCCCGACGGCTGGACCATGGGTTACAAGGGCGTCAGCATGTGGGAAGTGGGGTACATCTTTGCTCCCTACATCCTGGCATTCACGACTCCGACTGTCATGTTGGATGACTTCATCGGGCGGAAAGGCATCGCCTCCCGCTACGGCAAGAAGTCCATCGATGGTCGGTTCTACGTGAACGGCAGCGTCAGCGGCAACGCTTTCGCCTAGGCCTTAGGTCGGAAGGGCTCCCTCCTGCTGGCGCATCAGTAGGAGGGAGCCTATTTCTCATGGGTTGGACAACTCCAGAAGTCAAGCAGTATATCAAAGCGCAGCTAGGTCATCCTAAGCGTAAGATAGAGCTTGCTGATAGTAACTTTAACCAGGCCATTAAAAGGTCGGTTCGGTACTACTCTACTAAGAAACCTGACCTCCGAAAGGGTCGCGTTACTATCCTGAACGGTGGGCAGAAGTACGACTTCCTTGCGCTTAACTTACCATTCGGGAAAGGACTTACTGACGTCTATCCTGAGCCTATAACGTCACCGCAGGACGTATTTAACGAGTTCGAGTATTACAGGCTCCGCCAGCCTCCCTACGTTGACATGGGAGAGCTTCTAATCGATCAAATCTACTACAAGGAGATAGGGTACCTCACAGGGACACATTTCCATTGGGAGTGGATACAGTTCCAGGATAAGGAAGGGACTGATCAAGCAGTTCTTCTAGTCTCTCCAATACCTTCTCGTACTTTTATCGCAAGCTACGATTTCAACTTCGCTCCTGACAGGATTGAGGACGTACGCCTCACAGACCAGGGTTGGGTAGTTGATTACGCGCTAGCTCTCACTAAAGAGATGCTCGGCCGCGTTCGTGGCAAGTACCAAGGCGTCCCTGGCTTGAAGCTTGAAATCAACACTGACTGGTCTGAGCTATTGGGCGAAGGCTTGGATGCTCAGTCGTCGTTAAAGGAGTCCTTGGAGGAGGCTCGAGGTGATTGGACTCCACCCTTGAGAGGCTAATGGAAGGTGATGTACCGCAGCAGCTATTCTGTGATATCACAGACACTGATCTCGATGAGTGCTTGATCGAGGAGTTGTTCTTCAGTATGATAGCGAGGCATCCTTTTCATGTCCTCGACGAAACTGTCAACAAGAACATCTACGGAGAGCCTGCAGCACTCGCTGACGAGAACGCCTATACTACGCTCGATCCAGAGATACCGATCCACATAGAGCTGGATCCTGAAGAAGAGGATCTCCTCAAGTACGGGTACGATCGTCAGAGGGAAGCAGTCTTCTGGTTTTCTTCTAAGATCATGAGAGACCGCTCGATCTCTCCTAAGGTTGGTGACCGGATTGATGTGGCGTATAAAAATCCTCTTGGCCTCACAGTCCTGGAACAGTTCATCATCAACGAGATATCCTTCGAGGACTTTCAGCGACAGACGTTGGTTCCTACGATGCTAGGCGCAGCAGGGAACAGGACCCAGAAGGCTAAGAAGCCTTAGTGGCGAAACCGCGAGTAAAGACTAAGTTCTCAGCGGACGAACTCCCTAAGAACTTCTTCTCGCTATTCCACAAAGAGGCTCTTGTCCTAGCGAACAACACTACGAGGGAGTTCGCTGCCGAGGCAGAGAAGCGAGCCAGGGAGATTATTGAAAACCAGCAGTACAACTGGGAGCCCCTGACTGACGCATACCTCGACTACAAGCGCAAGGAAGGCTTGGACGAGCGCATTTACATAGCGACATCGGACTTCATCAATAACGGCATTGGTTCCTGGGAAATCGAGGGTCGCATCTTCGTAGGCCCTATGCCTGGGACGCATAAGCCTTCTGGCCTCACATATGTTAAACTCTCTAGAATCCATGAGTTCGGTACTTGGTTTATCCCGGCAAGACCTCTCTGGCGTCCTCTTCTATCTGAGCTACTAGGGCGAAGGAAATCGTGGAGACGTCAGTATAACCGGGGAGTCGATAGGGCATTCAAGCAGCGTGTGAAGAAGAGTAAGAAGACTAGGAGAGGGTAGTGGCAGCGCAACCAGACCAAATGCTGCTTTACGATACCGCGGTAAGGCAGTGGGTCCTAGACACTTTCTCTAACTGCATCGCAGGGAAGTCTTTCAACCTCATGGTTGGGACTCCGGACAGGGCCTTCGCTCAGTTCGTCACTCCTACAGGACTTGACCCGGACGGTCGTCCTCCTCTCCCACGAGCTGCTCTGACCTTAGGAGACCCTGAGATTGACCCTGAAAGGTTCAATCCTTCTACTCTCCGAAAGCTTGGATACGTCGATGCGACTAACATCTCGATCAGGCAGGCAGAGTACCCAGTTCCAATTCGGATCCCTTACTCGCTAAACTTTTGGGCTGAGTACAGAAGAGAGATGACTCTCTTCATGCAGGAACTGCTCAAGCAGTTTCGCTTCCAGTACAAGTACATATCGGTTGACCTAGATTCGATTTCACCTGTTCCTGTTTACGGCACCAAGCTCGTAGGCATGTTCCAAGAAGGCGCAGTTGTTGCGACTGGAGATGTTGAACCTGGAAACAAAGAGAAGGTCTCTAGACGGACCTTCGACTTCCATCTCAGAGCTTGGATCTGGGACTTCAACTTTACTCAGAAGTTCTCCGTCCGTGAGATCGTTACTCGCTACTACGAAGACGAGGACTTTACACTCCTATTCGAGACCAGGAGCACTCCTCAGACTCAGACGTTGGTTTCAGGTGTCGATGGAGTCCAGACAAGCTTCGTCGTCAGTGTCGATCCCTCGTTCCTCCCAATCATCAAGAACACGTTCTTGGTTGACGCGACCGTCGCTTCAGTTAATGTTCGCGGTAGGGACGATGGAGCAGGCGCACTTAATGACCCTGGTGGCGTGCTTACTGCTGGTACTGTTAATTACGACACAGGCGCAGTCACGCTCACGTACGCGACGGCACCTGACTCGGGAACTGACATCCTAGTCAAGTACTTCACAACGGTGGACTGATGACTGCCGAAGATATCATCGACAGGCTCTGTGAACCTCATCCCAGTCTGCCTATCATCCAAGAGCATCCAGTAGGTGCTCCCTCGGCTCCCGCTCCAGAGCTCTCTAGCATCTTGTATGTTCATCCGAACCGCGACGGTACTCGGAAGAATTGCAAGAACTGTATGATGTGGGTCAAGAAGACCGAGCAATGCGTCATCCACAATCCAAAGCTAGAAGTGGTCGCAGAGGAAGTCTGTGGGTATCACATCTTCGGCAAGCCTATGTCGAAATGGATGGACCATCCTGGAATCGACTATGTCGATCCTAAGTTCTCTGGATTAGAGGATGTCGTTGAAGGTACTGCTTGCGACAATTGTCACTTCTTTGAACGAGGCACTACGTCCCAAGGTGAGTCTTTTATGGGATTGTGCCTTGCAGCTCGAGACTCAGAGATTCCTACGATGAACGCTTCGGTACATGGGAGAGGGTGCTGCGCACGGTGGGAAGCGATTGAATCGTCTCCTATGGGGTCCGAATTCGCCTAGTATACTAGCAACACCTTCGTCAGTTGGCGTATGCGTGCGTCCCTTAAGAAGCCGGGACACCGGCCCAAGCCGCCTGTATAAGCGTGCTGAGCGCCAACGAGCGCGGCCCTTTTCGGGCGCCTGAACAAGGTATCGTCGATAACCGTAGCAACGCTGAGGTAAACATGATCAAAGTCCAATCAAGGCGAGCCCAAGGCGCTGTTGTCACTGTTGTCAAGAACGGCAAAGAGATACCCAAGCGTATCACTGGAATGGGTTCTACATTCTCGGAGCTGGTAACTGCAGATATGCGCCTTCAGCGGGAGCTAGAGTTCATCTCTTACGGTGGGAAGTCTGAGTTACCTCCTAAGGTCACGGAGGCTCCTGCAACCCAGCCTGAAGGTTCAGGCGATACTACTCCTACTCCTCCTACTACTCCTTCTCCTCCAGCGAAAGTTCAGTTCTACACGGCGAAGGAAATCAAGAAGTTTAGGAAGGATGAGCTCCAAGCCCTCATCAAAAATCACAAGCTCGACGTTGACACCGACCAGAATGTACGTGCACTACGGAAGGCGATCAATGAGTACAACATCCCGAAGGAGTAGTCATGTCCGACGCTAGCAAGGCACCTAAGAAAGTGGTGCTCGAACCCGAGACGCTCTACGAGCTGGAGAACCCGCTGGACCAGTCGGTTGCCTTACAGGTTGCTACTGGAGATCGGGCTAAGGGAATGTCCTGGGATACTCTCGAATCCGGAGGCTCTCGAGAGCTCTACGGTCGTCAGTTCTCTGACCAAATCCTCAGTCTCCTCCGGAACAAACGAGGGCGTCCGCCTGTACTCAAGTACAAAGAGGTTGATCTCAAGTACAAGAAGGCTATGGAGAAGAAGGCTGAGGACGAGAAGAAGGCTAAGGCTGCAGCTAAAAATGCTGCAAAGAAGGCCAATTCGACCAAGGACGCTTCTTCAGAGAGTCCTAAGGCCAAGAAAAAGAAGGCGAAGCCTAGTCAGGACCAGGTCTCGCCTGCAGAAGTAGCAGCTCTCGAAGCTGGTGACGAGCTTCCTTAGTTTAGGAACGAAGAGGAGAATCTAAGATGCCTGCAGCTGGCGTATTCAAGAAAGAAGTAGACCTCTCACTGTTCACAGAGGTCGCTTCTGACCTTGTGCTCGGAATCGTAGGTCCGTTTTCAAAGGGACCTATCAACTCCCGGACACTGATCACGAACGGGAGTCAACTCGAGACTACCTTCGGAAAGCCTATCGATGACGATGTACTCGGTCAGGCATTTTTCGCTGCTCGAGAGTACTTTCGTAACGGGAACAAGGCTGAGGTCGTCCGTATCGACTCGGCTCTCAATCCTGCTGTCACGGGTAAGACAGGGTTGCGTGGTGCGACGGATGACAATCTAGCTACCAATACGGATGGGGCTACCTCGGTTCCTGCTACACGTACTTTGACTTCTGCGGGTTCTACATTCGACACGGCAGGAGTTCTCGTAGGGGATACGCTCGAGGTGAATACCCCAGGTGCCGATGATGGCTTCTACACCATCACAGTTGTTGCGGCGACAGTCCTGACTATCGATCGAGACTGGCCTGTTGGATCTCTAGCTGCTCAGACGTTTACAGTCTGGTCCTCAAAGCTCGAGGGAGGTGTAGACGGTGCGACTAGCGCTCCAGCTACTCGACAGTTCACGTCAGCAGGATCAACCTTCTTGCTAAACGGAGTTTCCGTAGGAGATGTTCTTAGCATCGCTGACGTAAGTACCGCTGAGGACGACGGATTCTACACAATCGCTGCGGTCCCTGGGGAGACTACACTCCTTCTCAACAGAGACTTTCCTGAGGGTGACCTCACCACACTGACGTTCACTGTCTACGGTAGGAACCACGTTGATACAGCCGATGGTGACACGACTACCGATGGCATGTTCGTTGCTACAACTGCGCAGTTCCTGCTTCACGGTGTGAAGGCGGGAGACTTGTTGATCATTGAGGATGTGTCCACCCCAGGAGACAACGGGACGTATGTCATTGACTCCCTTGAGTCAGGGTCTGAGGACACGACGCTCAATGTGAACATCCAATCCTGGCCTACTGGAGCGCTCACAGGTTTGACCTATCGGGTTGTACCTGCGGTTGTGACCTTGCCTGGGGAATCTCCTGGTGCGTGGTCTAACACGTACACGGCTAAGGCTGTCACGAACGTCACAACTCCGTCGCAGTTCGACGTCGAAGTCAGGGATGCGGGAGGATTCCTCCTCGAGACCATCTTCGGCATGGATCAGTCGAATGTTGTTGCTCAGATGCTCGCGAACTCGTCCACATTCCCGGCTGTGACTCTTGTCGCAGGACGTCTCGGTCCGACTTCGGAGTATACTGGGACTGTCAATGGAGGCGAGAACGGTACTACAGGTATCACAGATGCCGACTTGATTGGTACGGGTTCTGTAGGGCTTCAAGCGTTCAAGAACGTTGAGGAAGTCATCGTCGACGTCCTCCTGATCCCAGGCTACTCTCAGAGCCAAAATGTAGGAGACGCTCTCGTCAACATGTCGGAGCAGACACGTGGAGATTGCATGTGTCTGTTGGATCCTCCGGACTTCCCGACAGTCAACTCGGTGCAGGATGTCATTGACTGGTCGAATGGGACTGGAGGCTTCGGCCGTACTAGTGCTCTTAACTCATCCCATGCTGCGACCTACTGGACGTGGCAGCAGATCTTTGATCCGTTCAATGATAAGGACAGGTTCACTACGTCCTCAGGTCACGCGGTCTCGGTCTATGCACAGAGCCAGAACCAGACTAAGGAGTGGTTCCCTCCAGCAGGCACTCGCCGTGGTAAGGTGACGGGTTCTTCGGATGTTCGATTCTCCCCGGGTCAGCCAGACCGTAATGCTTTACAAGTCGGTCAGAACATCAATCCGATTGTCAAGTTCATCAAGGAAGGCATCCACGTCTTCGGCCAGAAGACGCTCCTTAGATCCAACTCGGCTCTGAATCGTGTGCATGTGCGGAGGATGTTACTCTCTGTCGAACGGAGCGTCCTCGACGCTGCGAAGACCATCGTCTTCGAGCCTGGTGACGATACTACCGATAGGGAGTTCATTGATCAGGCGACTCCGTTGCTGGAGTTTGTACAGGACAACCGAGGTCTCCGCGAGTTCCTCATCGTGGCAGTTTCTACGGATGCTGACAGGGCTGGAAACAAGGTCGTTTATCAGATTTTCATCAAGCCGACACCTGCAGCTGAGATCGTCGAGGTACAGTTCGTCCTCACCGCGCAAAGTGCAAACTTCTCGGAGCTTCTCGCTGCGTAACGTCAATTAAGTCTGTTAAGGAGTATCTACGATGGCGGTTCCACAAGATGCTAGACATATTGCAAATCAGGCAGGGGATTTTGTACCTCAGCATGGTAACAGCTGGGTTCTAGAAGTCGCTGGCCTGGATGGCGATGACAAGGACCTCATCCTCCTTTCACTGGAAAGCCTCACCCTCCCGGCCGAGGAGAGTGAGGACAACGAAATCCGGTACGGAAATGAGAAGCGCTATGTAGCTGGTGCTAATACGTACGACGAGACAACCCTCGTTCTTAAGGACTGGGTTGACCGGAAGACTCGTCGTGCTCTCGTCGAGTGGCGACGGCTGGTGTATGATCCCGCCACAGGAAATGTAGGCCTGCCTGCCAACTACAAGCGGACCGCGACGGTTATCCTCCAGGACACTTCTGGAGGTCAGACTCGTACGTGCCGCTACATCGGTATTTGGCCTCGCCGTCTCGAGGGTGGAGAGCTCAGCATGGAGAGCTCAGATCAGGTCAAGATCAGCGTTACCTTCCGGTACGATCGCATCGAGTGGACTCTCTAGGTCCGCTGTAATTTGTCAATGTATGTCAATTTAACAAGTCAAGGAGTAGTCAATGGCAGAGGAATACCTAGAGGAGGTTACCCTCCCTTCTAAGGGTCTCTTCTATAAGGGAGAGATACCCGACGGCAGAATCACGATAGAGCCTTTCGGTACAAGGGAGGAGAAACTACTTGCTACTGGAAAGACCGGTTCTGTCATCATCAACAAGATCTTCGAGAACTGTGTCCATGGACCAGTCGATCACTTGGAGCTGGTCCTCGGAGATCGTTTGTACCTGCTGCTCAAGCTAAGGTGCATCTCCTATGGGGACGAGTACAGGTTCCCTTGGCGTTGTAGCGAGTGCGGCAAGCGCAACCAGGCTGCGGTTGATCTCTCTAAGTTAGAGATTCAAGAAGTGGCTGATGATGCTTCCAATGTCTTCGAAGTCAAGCTCCCTGTTCTAGGTCATGAGCTTGGCGTTAGACTCCTCACCGGTCTGGATGAGGAGAAAGTCCAAGACTACGTTAAACGGATGACTTCTAAGGCGACCAACGTCGACGCTGGAGCTTTAGGTTACATCTACCGACTGGCTCGTCGCGTTGAGTCGATCAACGATGAGCCTACTGGGATCAGGGAGTCTATGGAGCTCATTGATTCGTTGAAAGGCAAGGACTCTGTACACTTGCGTGACGAAATCGATGATCACGATGTTGGACCTATCATGGAGATCGAACAGACTTGCGCCCACTGCGGTTGGGCGGAAGATCTGACGGTACCATTCGATAAACAGTTTTTTCGTCCTACGCGACGACGTGCCGGACATAGCGATCATATTAGAACAGCAGAAGCTATTGATGGCGTTAAAAGTCGCGAACTGGGATGACATAGAGAGGATGCCTTGCTTCGAGAGGCAGTACTTCTACGAGCAGTTTGTGAAACTCTACACCGATCCGAAGGATGGACAGCTTAATATCCCGTAATGGCTGATGGCGGACAACAGTTAGGCTTCAACTTTGCAGTCCAGGATGAAGCATCACGACCTATAGGTAGGATTGAGAAGGCCTACCTAGGGTTGATGAGTACGTGGAACAAGGTTACGAACAAGGTCAAAGGCGCCATGAAAGCGATGAGCGATCGCTTTTCTGACGTCTCGAAAGGTGCAGAGAAGGCAGGCAAGGCTACCAAGGAGCAGTCAGGGAAGTTCGCTGAGCTACGCACAGCTGTGAATACGAATGTTGTAGGGCTGGACAAGCTAGGGATATCCTGGGATCGGATTATCAAAGGTCTCACAGCTCTCAGCATTGGTGCCGTTGTTGTAGGTGTAATCGCCTTCTTCAAGAAGGCATTCGATGCTGCGCTCAAGTTTCGTAGAGAGATGGCGTTACTCAATGAGCAGTACGCTCTCAACGCGATGCAGGCAAGAGAAGTGAGTCGTACGATTGTCACCCTAGCAGGAAGGGCAGGCAAGACTCGGCAGGAAATAACTCAGCTGGCGGGTTCTCTGCTCGAGCTGGGACTTGTCCCTGGGGTCGTGGATGGGCTCGGTATTAGCTTCAAGGAGCTAACGAAGGTTACGCTGGACTTGTCCGCGGCGACAGGAGTCTCCAGTGAGACAGCAGCAGAGTTTGCGGATCAACTCATCCGAATCAACCGAGTCCCTGCTCAAGGTATCCGGGGAATTGGTGCAGCGATAAAGTTCATCGCCGACGAGTCGCGTATTTCCGCTGACGCTTTGATTGGGCTGAACAAGAACCTCGAGCCTCTGTTTGCGATGCTCTCTGACCAGTCGGAGAAGGCTCGTACGGACTTTACGCTCAATATGTTAGGGCTTGGTGGAGCTCTCAGCAACATCGGTATTGATGCAGGCAAAGTCACAGGGCAGTTTGCGGAGATGCTTGACCGGACCTCCTCCCAGGGCGCCGAAGCTATAGGTCAGTTGTCGAACTTCACACGGGTAGGTACAGAGCAGCTGCGCGAGATGATCAAGACGGATCCGTCCGCTATCTTCGATGCGATTGCTAAGCGAGCGAGTAAACTCGATCCTACTACGTTAGATCTGTACGCTAAGGCCCTCGAGGGTATTGGGCTTGATCGAGCTGACCTCCGAAGGCTACGTGAGTTTGGTCAGACTTCTAAGACTACATTCGGGGAGAGGGCGGCAGCGGTAGCCAAGGCAGCAGCTAAAGAGGAAGATTTAGCTAAGAAGGGAGAAGCACGCCAAACTAAGCTTGACAAGCTTCTTTCCAGATTCAATCGAATGTGGGACGACATGATGCTCGATATCGGAGGTCCCTTACTTGATATTTTGGTCCCACTACTGGAAAAGTTCGTCAGACCTCTCATAAAGGAGTTTACCGGATTCTTAAAGAAGGTCGACTGGAAAGCTTTCGCTAAAGGTGCCGATAGTACAGTAAGAAGTATGACTACGGTATTTATGGGTCTCGGACGATTCATAGGGTCAATTTTCGGTACTGTCGGAGGGATCATAGGGAAAACCTTCGGTGTGGCAGCCATTGCTGTCGAGGCTTTTATTAAGCTATTCAAAGGTGAATTTGGTGGAGCGGCTAGGCTTTTTGGGGAGATGTTCAAAGGCATGGGCTCTGTTATTTTCGATGTGTTCACAACTTTGCCACGCGCAGCATTTGCAGCGTTCGGGTTAAACTTCGACGAGTGGCTCAACGATACCTTAGGTAAGCTTAAGGGTTGGGGTAAGATCGCGATCAAAGCAGTTGCCGGGTTCCTCACGTGGGTTAAGGACGGCTTTATGAAGGTAGGAATGGTCATGATTTCTCCATTCCGTATCGCAGCCGACTTTATCATGGAGCAAGTCGACAAGCTACTCTCATGGTTAGGCAAAGAGATCGCTCCGAAGGTTGCGAGGATTCCTGTCATTGGAAGCGCTCTCGCTGAATCCTTGCTAGGTCTAGGAGAAGCAGCACAAGCCCGCATAGACGTTAGAGAGCATGAAGCTTCGACACGCAAAAAAGCGGGTCAGGTAAGTAGCGTTGTTGGACAGGCAGCGCGAACAGCCGAGGTTACCCAGCCTGCGATACAAGTCTCCGGGCAAGGTATTCCTGACCGTATGAGGACTAACTCTCCGGAACAAGAAGACCTCCTTCGTAAGAACAATACTTTGCTCGAAGGTATCTTCAATAACCAACGTTTAGCTGGCGGTGGCGGAAGGTCGTCCAAGCACTCAGCTATACTCGCTAACTCTGGTAATCGGTAATGGCTTCTCCACTTAGAGGCATCATCCAGGATGTGCAGGTCCCTAATGACACGATAGACTTCTTCAGCTTTGAGCCGCCTCAGCGCTCTCGCGAAGTCTTCTACGATGATGTACCTATTAGAGGTCGGTCGGAGCCTCATGTGTTCTACTCCCATACGGGAGCGCAGGTTTGGAGCCTGAGTATAACCCTTTTCGCATCTGTTGATCAGAACGACGAAGGTCAAGCTATCGATGTTGTAGAGAAGGTAAACTTCTTAGAATCCCTCGAGATGCCTGACTATGGTCAGAGCCCAGGGGAGTTCGCAGTTGTTAGATCCCCTCACCTCGCGAGGATTAAAATCCTTAAGATGTTCGACGTCATAGGCACGATTCGTAACTTCAATGCTATCTACGAAGGTCCCTATGATATTGATACAGGATACCCGCAGCGTGCAATTGTGAGCTTTATCCTGCAAACGCAGCGTACGATCAATCAGCAGCCTCTTGGATTCTCTGACATTCGTAGACTGGTGTCACGAGGACAGACTAGGCAGACCTAATGCCTGAGATCGATGTACGAGATCGCATTAACGAGGAGGTCGATAACCGAGATCCTTATCCAGCCACTTCTAGGTACAAGAATGCAAGGTACTTCCAAAGGCTCATCAAAGGTACAGGGGTACGTATCGAGCCTGAAATATGGGTGCCTCCAGAAATTCCCCGGACGTCTAGAGACTTGTTCACCAAGGTGCAGGCTGGAGAAGAAGGACGGTTGGACTTAGTCGCATTGCGTGTGTACCGTATTGGTGCGCTGTGGTGGGTGATCGCTTTCTCCAATGATATCATTGACCCATTCACAGAAACAACAGTCAACAAGATACTTAGGTATCCTTCGTTCGATGTTGTGTCAGCTACTGTGCTCGCATGACTCTTCATCCCTACTTCCAGCTCCAGGTAGGTGACCTTCCGCTGACGACAGTTCCTCCGAACTTCGTTCAGTCACTGACCTACAAGTCCTCGCTCGGAGGGTTAGGGAAGCTTGACTTCCAAGTCGTTGACCCTACCTTCCAGGAGATTGAGGAGTTGTTGATTGGGTCGGATACGGAGAACCTCCCTATATTCTCTCGATTCGGGTATCTTGATGAATCCGATCAGGTAACTTCGTTCTGGATACAGTCGAGACTCATTGACTTTATCCCTCGGTTGAGTCAGAGAGGGATGGAGATTACAGCATCGACGTTGATAGACGTATCGGATGCACTTGTTAGAGCACGAACTAAAACATACTCTGGCAAGATATCTCGGGTGGTGGAGCAGATCGCTGCTGACATGGATGTTGATGCAGAGATAGAAGAGACAAACGACGACATCAACGAGGCTCATCCTGACTATGAAGGTGCTCCGAAGCAGTGGCTCATCAACAACATGACGTTGTTGGACTTTGTCGAGAAGCGCTTACTCCCTGTCGCTAAATCCAAGTCTGGCCAGTCGAACTATATTGTCTGGGTGTCGGGTGGGCGAACGCGTACGAGAAAGCCAGTCCTGCATTTCCATACAAAGGAGTTCACTGACTGTATATCGCGTAGGGCGACGAAGCAGTTCACGTACCTCCTTGGAGCTCAAGACGAAGTCATCGACTTCCAGCCAAGCTTCAGCGGCTCCTTGCTTGGTAACCTCGGTGGCGGACAAGTTGTAATGAGGAACTACGACCCTATCACGAAGCAGTATACGACCAAAGCTCAGAGCATTCTCACCAATCCTAACGCTGTCCTTATCGGTGAAGGGACGAAGACAAATGCAGTACCTACGACCCCAGAGGATCCCGAGTCTGACTTGGAACCTCAAGGAGTCGTGATGACACGAGAGGACGACCTGGACAGGGCTCTCGCACGGTCGCAGAATGTTCATGATGTGTTACGAGCAGCCTCGTTCAATGCTCAACTCGATATCTTAGGGCTCCCTTCGACAACAGATCTCGAATCAAACGACTTGATAAAAGTAAATGTCCTAATCCCTAACGATCCAGGCTCGCCCGGACCTCCATATCGTGTGCATTGGTCAAGCGGAAGTTACCTCGTACGAGAGGCTTTACATCATGTAGGCGAGGGACGCTACACTATACAGTGCCAACTGCAACGAGAGAAGCTAGAGCTTGGTCCTGAACAGGCTCCCCGGTCAGAACTCGTAGCTAAGGTAGATACCAAAGCTTTAAGTACAACATGAGTAGTTCCAATGCCATCAGTGACGCTGTAGGAGAGCTTCGTAGGGCGTCTGAAGGAGAAGCTAGACCAGGGTTGTGGGTGGGTCGTGTTGAGAGCATTGACGACCCTCGCCGGATGAACCGTGTTAAGGTTCGTGTGTTCCATATCCATGGCGATAAGCGACAGACTCCTACATCGGCTTTGCCGTGGTGCGAGGTAGCTGACTTTGGAGGAGGCGGACCTGACTTTGGCAGCGGAGGACGTATTTATCCCGTAGGATCGACTGTGTGGGTTGGGTTCGAGATGGGGGATGATGAGTTTCCTGTAGTCCTCGGAGGCCGCCGCGGCTCTACTCCAACTAGAGACGACAAGAATCCTGTAGAGTTCCTGACTCTAGATGGTCAAGAGTCAAGCAAGTCGGAAACTCCTTGGGTGCCTAACGAAGGCAATGAGTTGCCTTCAGATGTGTTTGCAGACTCAGCAGACGGCGACAACCACCCGACAAGGACCGTATGGAACAAGTCCTTTCGTGGTCATACGATCATGGTTGAGGATAGAGAAGGTCGGGAGTGGCTGAAAATCATAGACCGAGCTGGGCAGGTCATCGAGATGAACTGCCGTGTGAGCGAGGAGTCGAATGCTAACAACGCTGCGCAACGAGGATCTCGTAACGCACTCGACGATAATCAGCTTCCTCATGACCAACTCGAAAACAACCGAGCGTTCATTCGTATCAAAGATTTGTCCGGGCAGGAGATTGTTCTAGACGCACGTGACTCTGGAGAAGAGATTCGCATATCCAGTAGGTCGCGGTTAGGTACGACGGTACAGCAGATAACTCTCTCTTCTGCCAAGGGTAGAGAGAAGTGCGAGATTGTTGACAAGGCAGGAAATACAATCCTCCTCGATCCGAACGCTTCATCGTCAATCCAGATCTTCGACTACATTGGTAACAAGATCGAATTCGATCAAGAAAACGGAGTACTCAGGAGGACAGCACTTACAGACTTCGAAGAGGTTACCGCTCGTAACCACATCACTCAGGTGAACGCAAACCGTGAAGAGGTTATCGGAGGAGATGAGCGGAAGAAAATCCTAGGGAACAAGTTTACGGATATCATTAACGACCTTGGAGTATCCGTTACTGGATTCACCAACCTCGCGCTCTCAGGAGCTGTCGACGCCCAGGTAGTCAACGCTTCTGCCAGCGGTG
>SDBV01001647.1_pt1 | contig 33650 bp, 57 predicted proteins | sample 2277081 | NCBI WGS metagenome assembly SDBV01 (sample SAMN10402039, study PRJNA504765) | marine sediment metagenome | isolation source: marine sediment core GS10_PC15, 223 cmbsf | place: Arctic Ocean: Southern Knipovich Ridge | collected 2010 | reverse complement strand
TGGTATTACTAAACCAGTTTCGTTAACAGTGGCATATTCTATTACCCATGTTATGGCACCGCTGGTGGCCACACCCGAATAGGTGGCCCTTATAAATGTGTCTGTGCCGTCACCCTGGGCACCTATAATAGGGCTAACAAATGGTTCCCGCCAATTAGTGTTTTCAGCTATGTATGGCACCACTGATGACCTGAGCACTAGGGCGTTCGTTGCATCCGTCATTTTAACAAACAGGCTACCCGCAGGAGCACTTGCACTGTCAACCAAGGTGGCAAGGGCAACTAGGGCCCCGCCCGTTGGGAACACGTCAAGGCTCAAGTTGTCAACATCAGCACTTAAATTTGTCTCCACAATGCCGTAAATATGGAGTAGCTCAATAACACCCTTTATCTGAAATAGATTGTCTGAACTCCCACCACCCCCCGCAAAGGTCTGTAGTTTCTCCTCATGGTGGTGGTGCAAATCACCAGGGCTACCAGGTAACTCTCCGTGAGACATGATTAACCTCCACGTAAGGCATCAAACCATTCACAGGCCAGGGTATTCCACCCGCCGCCTACAAGGGCTTGCTGTGCCGTTATTTTAATACCGTAAACGTTGTGCATTATCCTAGGCACAACCTGGGTGTTAATGTCACGTGGGTGCGGTGTAAGAATTGGAATAGGCACCGCTGCCGCCAGGAACACTTCATTGTATAACAGGCGATAAACGCCGCCGCTTTCAATGATTGCGTAGGCCCGTATGGTTGTGTCCTCACCAGCCCCAGCGTTGAGGCCCGTCCAATCAATATACCCGCCACCAAAGATGAACGGGTGTATATCTGCTTGCTCGTAAAGTTCTAACTCGTTACCGTCCATTACAGTACCACCGCTTTGCTCGCTACGGGCCAGGTCGGGCATAGATTGGAATTGTTCCATTAATTCCTGGATAGTATAGGCCCCGCCTTGCACGTTCAGTATGTGCACGGGCATAATCACCCAGGCAACATTGTTCCACAGATACGTTCGGCCCGTGTCCGTTTCATAATACGTTGAGCCCACAAAGGTAGGGGCCGCTGGCTTGGCATCCCCACCAGCTACGCTTAACCCTTCCCAACGTTGAATAGTTGACATCATTAATACAGCCATAGCTTACCTCCTAGTAGCCGTTTTCATATTCATTGAACGGTTGTATGTGTTCTAACCAATAGACGGGGCCCACCCAGGCCACGCCATTCCACATATAATGATAGTAGGTGTCCGTTTCGTAAAACATGGAACCTACTGTTATTGGCGAAGTTGCGGTGGGCGTTGGCTTGGTATCCGTGCTCAAGCCTTCCCACACGATTGCTGGATTACACATTTGAACAGCCATAAATTACCTCACAGTTGGGTGGGTGGCCCTGTGCTAGAACCACCCACCCCATGTTAAGGAGGTGACGAACTTGCCACAAAGGGCAAGCTTCACCTTACGCTACTCTTACGTATGCCCCATCATCCATAGGTACATAACTGATTACCCACCGCCATCCACCATTAGCCGCTGTGGCTACTAGGCCAATAATACCAGGGGCCATAAGAATACCCTTGCCAGCCGTAGAGCCTAGTACCTGTACTGTCACATGCCCACCAAGCGGGCCAGTTCCAGGTGCCCCGACTACCACAGCTATGTCACCGACTACCGAAGCAGTACCCAAGTCAGTGGTTGCCGTAATAACGTTGTCGGCACCAGTTGCGGCGGCTGGGTCATGCTCGAACGACATAGTATTTGCTACGCCGCCATGAGTTGTGGTACACACACCGAATAATCCCGTCACAAGGATAACCCCGCCTATAATGGTGTAGATGGGAAGTCCTGGGGTTCCCGTGATGGCGATTAACTCTGCGGCTCTGGGCACTGTAATACCCATGTACAGTTTACGGAGTTGCACGCCGTCTAAATATCCTTCTACCATGATTTTCCTCACTTTGCCACCTTCGTTACAGGCGGCGAATTTCGTTGGGAATAGCCAGGGCCCATAACGAGCCCTGGCCTTGTGTTCAGGTTACCTATGCCACTATGGCACTAGGCATATTAGCGGGGTCGGTTGCATACCGTGGCCAGTAGCAAACTGCGATACAGCTAACCAAACAAGCGACCGCATTAGAGAAGTTCGGCCCCACGTAGATGTTCGTGTTCGGGGCCACCAGTTCAGATGCGTCCATTTCCACCACCATACACTCGTTGTCGTCACTTGCCGCCAGGAATGCGTAGCCGCCAACACCAACGGTCACCAGGGCACTTGCTACCTCTGCCACCAATGGGGCACCGCCCGTTGACAGGTAATAGCTGAAACCCATTGCCACACCGCCAGTTCCCAGGGCATCGGTGCCAGCAAGCATGGTCAGGGTGCAGTTGTTGCCAATCGCACCGATACTGATTAACCAGGTCACGTGCTCAAACTTGCTGAAATTGACGTGAGCCCCCAGCCGTGCAGTAGTATTCGTATCTATGGCCGCCACACAGCTTACTATTTTAGCTACTTGTGCTAATCTCACTTTAGTTTCCTCACTTTGTTTTTATTTTTTGCGGGCTACGGGGCCTAGCCCCGTGTCTACTTACGGTCGGCCCGCCAGGATAACGAACGGTGACAGGGTGTTGGTGCCACGATACGGGGTTAGGTCGCTTAACCACCAGGGTTGCCCGTCATAACGTAACACATAACGGAACGTCTGCTCGTCATAGTTGAAGTGGTAGTGCATGCTCGTGGCGGTCTGTAAACCGCCGCCCGACTTCTGAGCAATCAGGTATTGGCTAAAGTCAGCCAAGCCAATATCACCAGCGGTGGACAGGGCTTGCATCTTCTCTGTTAAAAACAGAGGGCGGCCCATCAAGGTGCCAAAGGGGGCACCAGCCACGCCGTTGGCGGGCATCCACACCGGAACACCACCGGCACCCACGGCCATAGCCATGCTGGCTAGTTGCGGGAAGCACTCAATGTTCGCTACCCATATTGCCTTGCTCATGCTGGGCGGGTGCAAACGGCTCCACATGTTGATGATATTCTGCCACAGGATGGTGTTGATAGGCTGGGCGGGTTCAATCGCCTGGGTTACCAATGACGGGTTACCACCATTAAAGGCACCCAGGGCGGTGTTAACGCCTGTGCCTTGTAGGTAAGCATCATCTTCCAGGAAGGCGATTGATTGCCCAAACAGGCTATCCAGGATTGGAGGTATTGAGATTGGGCTATCCTCCAATAGTTCGTCTGTGACGAATATCATACCGGTTAGCTTGTGAAGGGTCAGGGCAATTTGCTGTAACAGCGGTTTAGTCACGCCTTTGCTTCCGTGCTCGGCGGTCTTGGCTGGTAGTATTCCACCGAAGAAGTTGGTGCTGTGGTCGCTATCAACCAGGGCGGGTATGGTGATGCGGTTCGTCTGCATCGGGATAACGGTGGCCCGTGACTTCACGATTGAATTTTCAAGGGCCGTCTGCAATAGCTGGTCACGAAACTCCACGGGAACCAGGTAACCACCCTGGGCCATGTCGCCCTCATTCATGGTGCCGGCAATCTTGGTTACGGCGTTGTGCCAGGCCTTTAGTTTCTCAATATGCGTCTGGCCGTAATACTTCGTGCCTTTACCAGTAATGGCACTTACGAACTCGCCGTGGTCACGGAACCCACCTTTGCGGTCGGCAAAGATTTTGTCCTCCGGGCTGTCACCCATTATGATTTCGGGGTCAGGGTCGCTGGGGTCAGAGCCAGCCTTGAACTTCTTGCCAGGTTCAAGCACCCCCGTTGCTGTAATTGCGGCCGCCACCGTTTCCACAATCTCTTTCTTTTCCTCGGCCGTCATTATGCCTATGATGGGCATGACAGGTAACATCAAGATAAAGATAAATAGCCTCCATAGTTTGTGTTTCATTTGTGATTACTCCTTTAGTATATTCGTTTTCCCTTTAGCCTAGCGATAACTACCTGGGCCACTTCGGCCACGTCCAGGGCCCGTTGCTTTTTAAGGGCTTTGGGGTCTGGCGTTAGCTCGGATGGTTCCAGTTGTTTGTCGCCATCGTCAGTGGCGGCCGCACTGTCAAGAACGGACTGGGCAAGTTCCTGTATTTGGGTTAACCGCCCTTTGTTCTTGGCATTCAGCACCGCCCCGACTTTGGTTATTATATCTTCGGGCATGTCGTTGCCCGCACAACGCTGTATTATATCAGCGGCCATATCAAGGGCCTGGGTCAGGGTAGCTTCATTCAGCCCAGCCTCCATTATGGCCTTGTGCACGTAGTCTATATCATCCCCTAACTGTTCCTGGGATATTGCCCGGGGTTGGGGCTTCGGTTCCTCGGCTTCAAAGCCAGGCATTGCGGCCTGTATGGCAAACTGTGGTTCCTCGTCACCTTCGGCGGTCACGTCAACCAGGGTGTAGTTCTTGGCATGCTCGTCTACCCATTCTTGGGCACTAGCCAATGTCCAGTTCTCGTCATTATCCTTGTCAAACAGGTAGGTGATAATAACCTTGTCGTCAACGCAATACAGGGCACTTATACCCTTATCCTTGTCTATAGGAATGGTCTTAATATCGTGGTCTTTGTGCTTGCCTTCCTCGGCCGCAACGGGTATACGTATGGTGTCGTCTGTTTCCTCTGGCTTGGTAACGGTGGCTACCACCTGGCTTAAAGGCACAACTTCGCCCTCGCTAATCTCTTTCAATCCCTGTTGTATTTCTATTATTTCTTGCTTGGTCAATGGTTCCCTGGTTACAGCCTCAAACTCCTTAACGGTTATAAGTCCCTGGTCACGTGCCGTCACTAGGGCGTTGGCGTTGGCTGGAACGGGCACCGCCGATAACTCCAATAATTCTTGCTTAGTGAACACATTGCCTTCCCATTTAGGGTTCGGGTTTTCCTCGTCTTTGCCTTCCCACTCAAGCGGGATAAAGCCCACACTGGTAGCATGGAGGAAGCCGCCTTTGTATAGCTTGTAAATGGTATCGGCAAACTCGTAGGTTTCGGCATCCGCAAATTCCACCTCAAACATAAGGCGGTTAGTTTCCTTATCTATCCACACCTTGAGGGCACGCCCGATTGGGGGATTGTCGTAATTATGGGCCCACATGAACACAGGGTTCTTTTTGAACGGTTTTAGCACCCAGCCTTTAGACTTGATTATATCGCCCATGCGGTCAACGTCCTCGGTGCTACCCGCAATCTCCAGGACACGGTCACCAAGTTCCTTTACCTCAACGGGCACTAATGTCTTTCTCATATCCATGATATAGCCTCCTATGTTGTCCGTTTCCAAATATAGACTACGAAGTATGGCGGTAAGTGGCTTGGCGAATTATGACTCGCATCAATAATTCCAGACGCACCATTACCACTTCTAGCATTACCAGTAGTGTGAGTGGAGTGGGTATGCGTCTTTGCCCCTCCTATTTCCTCGGCCACATCAAAGTCAGCATCGCCACCAGTTTGTCCAACAAGGAACTTTCCGCCAGCTATCTGCACCCAAGTGCCATACCCAAGCAATGTATTAGGATTAGTAGCCACCACGGCCATGAATACAGAACCAGTAGGGAAGGCTTCGCCACCACCACCCGATGCCTTCCATTCGGTGTCGTAATCGCCATTTGTTTTTTTTGATAATACCTGGCCCGTTGTTCCACCAGCGGGAACGCCGATGCCTGGGTTACCCTGGAGGCCTTGGTCGCCTGTGTCACCTTTAACCCCCTGGTCGCCCGGTAAACCTTGATCACCCGGTGGGCCTTCGGGGCCGATGCCACCAGTGTCGCCAGTATCGCCTTTGTCACCTTTAGCACCTTGGTCACCAGCATCGCCTTTAATCCCTTGGTCGCCCTGGGAGCCCATATCGCCAGGTATGCCCTGGGAGCCCGTATCACCTTGAGGCCCGGGCGGCCCAACACTACCTAGTGGCAAATTATCTGTGGGAACTTTCCCATCTCTACTTAATATACATGGGCCACCATCTAGCCCCGTTGTATTTACCTTTTTAGATACCATAATTTACCTCAATCAACAAGGGGTATCCATGTACACCTACAATCGGGGTGCACTGGTATCACGCCGTGGGTTTCATTTATTGGGTAAACATTCCCGTGCAACGCCTCACACTCCACGCATAAGCGTTCGTCTAGTGAGGCGTAAAACTCTGCCTTAATGATGCCCTCATGCTCATAACCCTGTAGGGCACCTTCGTTGCTGGCGGCAATAACCTCGGTGCGGGCCACCAGGGTGGCACGCCTTGTATAACCGTTCTGGTAGTATTGCCGTATTCGCCTGGTTAATTGAGGCACGCTTTCGCCTTCTTCAAAGCCCAGGGCCAGCACTTTGCGTAATTCCTCTTTAGTGGTGCCGTTCACCATCTGTGCCAGGGTTAACGAACGGGTGGCAATCCACTCCAATGCCACAGGGTCAAGCCCTTCCAGTTGCCTGTGGGCCGGTGCTAGTTCGCCACCCTCCGTGGCCAGGTCATAGGCCCCTTCGTATATCTCGGCAATCATGGGGGCCAGGGCTTCGTTCCACAGATTAGCGGCCGCATCCACGTCAATGGTTTCCTGGGTTTCGGCATACTGTTCCAGTATGGCATCCATTTGCTCAAACCACAGCCGCTTAAACAGCTTCTTAAATAGCTTCTCGTTTTCCTCGGCATGGTCGGCCATCAGCTTCCAGCGTGCTTCCTTCTGTTCCTCGTCAAACTGCCTGTTCACCAGGGCCGCATGGCGGGCTTCCTTCATAGCAAAGCCCATCGGTGCGGCTGGTTCGGCAAACGTGTCGCCTGGTGCGGGGTCGGCGTCAAGGCCCAGCTTAACCCTGGCTTCCTGGCGGGTTATAACGCCCGCAGGGTATAGCTTCTCAACCTCGGTCACAACCGCTTCCCTATTTTCTGGCACCACATCGTCAAAGTCCAGCATGAACCCATCATCAAAAAGCGGCACAAGCTGTTCGTTAAATGCTTCCTTAATCCTGGTTAATGCGGGCTTGAGCACATACTTGCTAAACACCAGTTCGTCAGCCTCTACCCGGGCTCTGCTACCAGGGCCCTCAAGGCCTAGCATGCTAGTCGGTATGCGGTAAGCTCCTATGATGGTTTCACGATTGATTTTACGTAGTCGCCAATACTCCATGTCACGGTTGGTCAGTGCTATAGTGTTGGCCTTTGCACCACCCCACAGGAACCCCGTTTTGCGGGCATTACGCCAGCCCTGGTGTATTTCGTTCCACTCGGTGCGTATTTTATCCCGTTCTGTCTTTTCGGGTATTTCGGGGTATTCAATTATTAAGCCTGGGGTGGCATCGTTATAAAACAAACGGTTCTGATAACGCACGGCGTTCTTTTCACTATCCAGGTCAACCCCGATAGTCTGTGCCGTGCCTTTACCCCTGTATAGGTTGTGGGGGTCGGGGTTCATTATATGTATAACTTCGGGCACCTCAAGCCGCAAGCGGCCTGTATTGGCCCTGTATTCGTAATGGTCAATGTAGGTTTCACGACTCGGTATAATCATCATGTGTTGCGGCGGTGCCAGCCACATTTCAGCGGGCACGCCCAGGCGGTTAAAGTTGAGCACGATAAACGCCTCACCCACCAGGCCAATGTATAGCTGTAATAGTTGCAAGAACTGGTACTTCGTTTGGAACGGGTTAACGTAAGCGAACATATCAATAAGCGGGTGGTTTTCTACCAGGTCACCTTTCTGGCCTCCGTCCTTATTGTAAAGGTTCCACTTAACGTCAGCCACACTTTCGCTTATTATATTGTTGGCCGCAAACAGCCAGCCCACTTCACCGTAAACTTTAAGATAGGCCTCATAATTCCAGCCTGGGGGTATCTCCATCATGCTGACTGCGGTGCCCCCCAGCCTAAATTTACCCTTAAACCAATCTCTTATGCTAAATGCCATATTTACGCCTCATCATATTTGCTGGCTAGGGATTTGCACCCTAGATGCAGTCCTTTTCCACTCTTCCTCTGCTTTTGTGGGGTTAACTGTTCATATGTTTAAGTCGGCTTTCCACCGTCAGTAGCGTCTACCTATTCCGCCACCAGCAAATATTTACGCCTCAAATATAGGTCTGCGGCTGGTGCCACTAGCTAACACGTAACGTTCCGCATCCATAAAATGGTATTCCGCTTTATTCTCTATTGCGTCAGTAGGTTCCTGGCTCGCATCCAACTTGCGGCTGTAATCTTCCTTCTGGCTTAACGTGTGTGTTAGGGTGTTGAAATACACTATCCCGTCATGTGAGTGCAAGGCGTAAACCCTATCAATACCCACCTCAACATCATTAATACTGCATTCCTGTATGTAAAAGCCAGCCTCGCTATACTCCCGCCGCCACTGGCGTTCAGCCGCTACCGCACTTCCCGTCTTACGCACTATATCTTCACCCTTGCCCAGGGCGTTCAAGTCCTTTGCGTGTTGCTTAATGCTCTTGTTGCCTTCCAAGTATTCACGGTAAGCAAAGTATGTGCCCGCTGGCCAGCTCTTATACTTGTTGGGCGTTTTAGCGAACCACAACACCGCTGTGTGCACAGGGCCGTAGTCAATGCCCACGTAGCAGGGCCAGGACTTCGGTATATTGAACGGTTCTATTACGCACTTGCCTGAATTAAAGTTGCCATATATCATGCCGCTGGGCCGTTCAAACTCGGCGTCATACATCATACGGAAGCGGAACCGTTGCATAGCGTTAGGCCCACTTCGCATTTCCTCATAGACGTGCTTCGGGAATGCGGGGTTCGCTATGGACTTCCACTTCTCAACGTGTATATAGTCACCGTCAGCCTTGTCGGCAATCTCTGTCTTGAGCCAGCCCCTATTGTAGGGCGTGGTCGTTATCAGTTCCTGGCCATCAAATAAGCTAACACGCTGTAAGGCGGTCTGGTGGGCAATCAGGCTCATCATCCCACCCTCGTCAAGCCAGGCACCCTTCACGGCGGCACCCTGCATGCTGTCGGGGTTATCGGAACTGGCCAGGTATATCTTACCGTAGTCAGTTTCAACAATCTTATCTACAGCCTTGTAATTGGGCCTAAAGCCCATCATGCGTAACCAAGTAATTAAGTCCGGCCTGTTCGGGTCTGAACTGTTTAGTATAATCTTGGCCAGCATATTGAATGTAGGTTCGGCCACTAACCAGCCGTATCCAGGGTTAGCCTTCATTCTCAAGTCAAGCCACCAGTAGCCTAACTGTGTTTTACCGCCGCCTGTGCCCGCTATCGCCGCCAGGGTGCGGGCTTGCTCATCACCGAGTAGGTTCGCTTGCCCTAAAAATGGACTTACCTTAATCCTCGGCCGACTTGCTTCCATTACCGTCAACGGATACTGCCTCCATTTCTTGATGCCCATTGCGTGGCGGCTTCAAAACGGTTCCATCCGGGAAGTGATACTCCACAATAGGTGGTATCAATGGTTCACCATCAGCACCTGTTAGCTTGGTTGGGGCATGTGAACCGTCCATTTTATTCAACTCATTTATAGCTGTCACAGGGTTGTGTAGTTTGATTTTAGTATAGACAGTAGGATGGTCGCCATTCTCGTCATATTCCGTCCTTGAACTCACTTCGGCCAAGGCGGCACCATGCTCATTCTCTGGCCCTATATCAACCCAAGAACCGTCAGGGCCACAAGTTACAAAGTCCGTAAACCTTGCCCGTCCTATTTCAGACAGCATCGCCATACGTTCCTGGACTGTCATAACGGCATCACTCTCGGCTTTATTAAATAGCTCGGTAATCCGTTCTGTAATCTTGCCATTCCTTGCCAGCCTTGAACCTGTGGAGTAGGCCCGTGCGGGAGTATAACCCGCATCTATGGCACTTTCACCCAAAGGCATGCCCTTAAACACATCAATAGCAAACTTTTCGTGCCTTTTATTTCTTAATTGTGGCATTACGTCACCTCTAATAGGTCTGGCTCGGTCGGTGCTTCCCCAATACTATGCCCAACCGATAAATTGTTGCCGAGTATCACGGGCTTTAGGACACCATACCTCTGTAAATTATGGCTAACCAGGTGTGTTGTTACACCAAAGCAACTAGGACAGACATCTGCTTCATTGGCTAAAAGCCTCCACAGCCCGTTCCGACTTTCGTCAGTGGATGCCTCCACCTTGCTGTTGCACTCTTTAGAGGGTGGCTACTTCTAAGCCCACCTTCCTAGCTAACCTCTGTAAATAAAAAAATCCGCAGAAGCGGACTAATAAACGAAAACCGCCCAGAGTAGGCGGCCTTACTATCTCAAGGAGGGAACCTTGAGGAATTGGGCACGGTAATACCCATTGCTAAAACGGTAGCACACATTGTAAATCCTGTCAAGCCCCCCCGTTTTACTCGTGACGGCCATTTCGCAAGTTGTGGTAAAAACGGCCCATCACGCACGGTTAGATTATCATAACTCTATATCACCCTCTACTTCATTGCCCCACTGTTCTGCCATTGCATCGGCTATTCCCTGAAAGGTGCGACTTCTAGCCTCTGCCCTTCTTATGGGTGATAATTTAGCCGCTTCCATATACCAAGTAGCCATACGTTTTCCACTCTTAAAAGTAGTATATTCTGGTTTTACGAGTTTAGTAGGTTTAAGTGGTGGTAAGTTATTAAGCCATAAACAAGTTTTCTTTGCCTCAGTATGCCCGAATTGATATGGTTGGATTATTTGATCGGGCTTGCGATACTTCGTGGACATTATACCTATAGGGTTCTCAACCGCTATTCTTGGTATCGGAACTTCCGCAAGGAGTATAAAAAACTCAATAGCCTCTTCTCTTTGTTGCTCCCTGTTAGGGAAACGCTCCCTATATTCAGGCTTGAACCATTTGTTACCAGTTACAGTGAGGTATGTGCAAGGTGGGTGGGCTATCATTAAATCCCACTCATCCCAAGTGTTGATAATTATGTCTAGTATATCACCTTGATAGTGTGGGTAGTTCTTTTCTAGAGGGAGTAAATCGCAACTCATAGCATAATGCCCTCTCTTGGTAAAGGCTTCAGTTACGACTTGGCTAAACTCACAAGCTATTAAGACTCTCATTCTTTTACCCCCTTTCAGCATATATTATCTGATACTTCTTCATTTCTTCGCTCTCCTATAACTTTCTCTAATCCCAGCCCGCCGCTTGAACTCAATAAACGTTATACGCCGCCGGCGTTGGCCTGAACAGTAATGCACCACACGCCGCACCTTGGCTGTTATGCGGTATTGGTCAACGTGCATTAGCTCGGCCAGCGTTTGGGCATCCCAGCCATCGGCCAGGCACTTGCGGGCCAGCTTGCCATCTTCATTACACTTGTCTAGGCGGGCCGTTATCTCGGCCGCCAGGCAAACAGGCGTTTCAAAACAGGCATTATGGCCCCGCTTTGGGCCTTGCACATCAGTGTAGCCCGTTTCCCGTGGGTTCGGTGGCCAGAAGCCTTGCTCAAGCATGTTCAAGTGGATAATGGCCCACTCTATATGTTCAGGCCAGTAGCGTATCTCACTTGGGGCATACCACTCATTCATGCGGCCGCCTCTACTAGCTTGTTGCCATACCTCAATGCTGTATTACTAGAGGCATAAGCTATCCGTAGCACCTCTTTAATTTCTAGCTTCGGCCTTTGCAGACGCTTGGCTAGTATTACACTATAAACATTCGCTGGTTCCCCCCAATATCCGTATATGCTCTTTATTCCCTCACGACAAACGAGTAGCCCAGCATAGGGGTAGAGTTCCTTAACAACGTCAAACGCTTTATGCTCTAGCCTCGCTGGCACCACAAAGTAGAAGTAATGCACCTTACTATTTAGGTAGCCATGTTTATAACCGTTACCAAACAGAGTTCCCATAGTCCAGTGCTTGCCCTGTTTTGTCTTAACCTCACGCCTCATGTCCGCAATACTAACTTTTACCTCTGTTTCTACTACTAGTAGATTGCGGCTTAAAGTCAATACATCGGCATTATTACACTCTATCGCACCAGTGATATAGTGCCTATCATACCTCCAATATGCCAATGTAACCAGCTTTATCATATCAGCTTCGTTCATACGGCCTCCTTAACCTACTTTGATAACCAAGATAAAAAAGGCTACAACAATAGCAACAAAGAGGGGTATCATAATCCAGCTAGATGGTACCCACTTTGGCATTTCCTCCCCAGGGTTTTCAGGAACTTTATCTTTCAAATTCATCAGCTTACCTCCTTTTTCTCATCTACCCACGGTTGAGGCGGGTTATCATCCTCATCGGGTGGCGGTTTGTAATTAGTGACGCCATCACTATAAACACCATCTCGGTATTCAGGCCAATATCTACCTTTTTCATCGTATGGCATTTAGCCCTCCTTTAGTTGTTTTACTTGCACCTTGTAGTAAATGCCCAGGGCCGCACGGTCGGGCTTGGCCCTATGCCGCCGCCTGGCTTGCAACATGTCGTAGGTAGCTTGGCCCAGGTGAGCCAGGAACCAAGCCTGGTGTTCATGCGGGTTGTGCTCTAGGTACATATGGCACGCACCGCACAGGCCAGCGGCGTTGTCCTCATCCCACCGCACCACGTGGGCGTTTCGGCCGATAAAGTGTGAGCACTGTAACTGCATGTATGCGGGGCGGGTTGTGCCATCATCCCTAGTGGTGTCGTGCTTCTGTGCCAAGCACCGTTCGCAACCGCCTACCCAGGCCAGGGCTCGCCGCCGCACATACTCACTAAACAGGTCGTCTAGCGGGTCACGCTTTGCCATACCTCCCCCTTATCAGTAGCCAGTAGATTATCAGTAGCCCCACCAGGATGCCCAGCGTAATCCACATTATACTTTCACCTTCTTTTTGCATGGTAGCTTCACCAGCATAAACGTGGCCCCCACCATCACCATGTCAAAGCCCTGGGATTGGTAATACCCCACAACGTGAGGTATGAACCATTCGCTGTGCTCAAACATGTAGCATTGAGGTAGGAATACACGGCCCTGTATCTTGAGGTGGCACCGCTGGCATAGGGCGGCCAAGTTCCAGCGTGCACAGTTAGACTTGTTACCATCCAGGTGGTGCACGGTAAGCACGTGACCAGTGGCCACGTCATTGGCATGGCTACACCGTTCGCACTTGTCGCCCGCCTCGGCCTTTACTTGGGCGGCTATCTCTGGCCAATCAGCGGGGTATTCGCCTTTACCCTTCAATAGGCACCACCTCTGTGCACTTATCCAGGGGCACAATGGCCAGGACAACACCACCGCTTACCGTTTGCCGGGGACACGTCATAACCACAGCGTTCGGCACCGTAAAGGTATAGGGATAGGAACGCTTCTTGGTTTTCTTGGTGACGTAAAGGATTTCAAACGTGGAGTTCATGCCGTGTAATAGTTGCACGTTGAGGCCAACACACCGCTGGCCACCGTTCCAGATTGGTGATTGTATCTGATAATATGTCATTACATTAGACTCCTTTTGAGATAGTGGTCTATATCGTTAAACAATCTGCCCCACCAAGTCCTTTCTCGTTTGTATATACCATTGATTTGCTTTGAGGATAAAACCAAAGGATAGATTTTAGGCCTAGCAATCTGGCCAGTAAACATCACTTCTTGATTACTCATTACGGCCTCACTGGTTGCTGGTTTAGCGTTGGGTTGAACTTCTCATGGCCAGGCACAATAATGCCACCCTTTGTTTGCTGGGCTTGTAGCTTGATATTGATTGAAGCCCACACGTAAAAGTTTAGCCAATCACCATGCTTGGGGCACATGGGAATACCACCCAGGGTAGTCATGTGCTGGGGTGTGCCTACCGCCACGCCAGGCGGTGGTGCTTTCACAAACACCGAGGTCTTGCACGGTGGGTAAACACAATCAATCTGCACCATCGCCCCAGCCGCTTTGTCAGCCGCCGCCATCTTCTCGGCCGCCTTCTTATTGGCTTCCTCCATAGCATTGGTTATTACACCTTTGGCCCCATCTTCGCAATACTCACTGGAACCTAGTTTTTTGTGCCGCATCACCTTAATACCGTCCAGCGGTACCTTTCGCCCACACGGGCAATCGTAATATTTAGTCTTTTTGCTTTCCTTGCTCATTGGTCACCTCCCCTGTCAATGTCTCTTTGAGTTGGTTGGCTTGCTCTAGCTGAGGCTCACAAATAGTAGGAGATTGTCCTGAGTGTGGATTATGTTCCCCACATACCCCCCTAGATTTACAGGTAGTGCAAGCCACCTTCTCCCTATCCCATTTCACCGTATCCTCAAGTGCCGTCTTTACTGCTGACAATAATTCGGAGTAGGTGGGAGTAGCATCTTTACTAACTATTCGTGCCTCAACCAGTATATCCATCAACCTCTTAACATCCACATCGCCCATAGCCTTGAGTTTGGCTACTTGGGCTTGGGCTATCTTATTTCCCCACTCTACTAACTTATCAGCCGAGTCCTTTTCAATGCCAGAAAAAAGATGCCACTTAAATTTAATATCTGGCATTTCCTCATTATTCAATAGTTCCTGTTCATTAGCCACCTGTCACCTCCTTGTCCTTTTTATCACGTATGCCCACCACCTGGCAAGCAAACAACCAGGCTATGGGCCGCACTAAACGAGTAAACCACGTTAGCCGCTTGAGTAGTCTAGGTGGCTGTGCGTCCCGGTGGGCTACTACCCACTCTTGGGCCTGGGTCTGTATGTGGGTGAGCTCCCTGGTTAGTTCCTCACCGGTTAGCGGCTCACTCCATACCATTATTTCGGGCATTGATGGGGCCAACAGCAGGTGAATACCACAGAACGGGCAATGTCAGCCAGGGCCATCGGGAACCATTGCGTTGTCGTTACACCTAGGGCAATAAGTCCACCCAGGGCCCATAATTTTACGAACTGTCGGCCGTTCCATTCGCTACCCCTTTGCTATTTAGGTCAATCACTAGGGCGGCTAGGTCGGGGCTAGTGATTGATAATACGCTACACGTGCATTGGCTAACCTTACTTGTCGGCTTGCCCTGGTAGTCAAACATCTCCCTACTAGCCCACAGTCTATCACTAAAGGCCTTTATAACCCGTTCCCGTTCCACTTCCCTTACCTTATTAGTAGCCGCCTCATGTATAGAGATAAACCCATCCGCACAGGCTTCGCACTGTTCCCCCAACGCATGTAGTAACCGTTCCAGTTTAACTTGGGCTTCGTCACGGGTTTCAACGGCAACAAGCCACCTTTCATGCTCAAAAGTCATATCTTCACCCCCTTTTTAGCTCGTTCAGGTAATAATTCACGTAGCATGGCATCCGCTTCATCGGGGCTCACACTGGCCCCAAAGATTTCTGTGGCACAGGTATCAAACGGGAAGCGGTGCCATTGGGTAACCGGCCCTTCCCTGTATCGCACCAGGTATATTTCCTTCCAGTTACGCCGTAGGCGTTGCTTGCCGTTCCGTATGCCCTTTGACTTACTCACGAAGCCAACATAGCGGCACGTGCGGTGGATAGGGTCGGCGGCCAACACCGAGGCCTGGACTTCCCTTTCTACCCTAGCCTGGTATTCCTGGTAGGTTTCATTGGGCACCTATCGCCTCCCGCCTCATCTTGGCCTTGAGTTCCCGATAATCTGGCCCCTCAAGCGTAACGGTTACGCCTTCCCTTATACGGCTTCTGATGTGGGGCCCTAACTGGCCAGGGGCTAGTTTAGTGGTGAACACGGTGGGCTTGCCCTCAATCCAGCGGTGGTCAATAAGGGTGTCCAGTTTGGCAACGGCCCATTCTGTTGATTTCTCAATGCCCAAGTCGTCAAGGATTAGTAGACTGGCCCCTTTGGCTTTGTCAAACTCGCCAGGTAGCGGGTTGCCGTAATTGTCCTGAGGCATCTTGTCGTATTCCTTACGCATGGCATCCAGCAATTCACTAACTTGCCAAAACTTAACCGTTCCCATATTCAGCCATTGCCAGCCGATGCCCAGGACCAGGTGCGTTTTACCACGACCTACCTCACCTATAAACGTGATAAAATGGTGCTCTCTTAATGGGCTTTCGTGCCCTGGTTCGCCCTCAACAGCCACATACTGCAAAGCGGCATCGTAAGCCTTCTGTGTGCCTTCACCTGGTAAGAATTGTATCAGCGTGCAAGTTGCACCTGTGGCCAGGGGCATGCCGCTAATCTTGGCCAACATATCATACCGTTCGTTTCGTTCTGTTGTCACCGTTCCCTCCTTTTCTAAATACTACAAAAAAGATAATTCCATAACTTCTTCCACCAACGGTCAGCGGGGTCGTATGGGGGGCCAGCCCCCTTCCAGTAAAAATTCTCTGGCCCTGGTGGTGGTACGGGTGGTTTTCTTGTCATCGTTCCCATCCCTCCTTTAATTGCTTGGTTGTCGGTAGTGGCTTGCCTTTGGGCGGGTGTATCTCTAATTCTTTCTTGCACCAGTTGTTGAGGGCCCGCTTGGCATCCTTCATTGGCCTATTATGGTCTTTGTAATAACTCTGGCAATCAGCCCACATTTCGGCTACATTAAGCCCTAGGTATCTGTTTGTTTGTAAGTCTTTAATGTAAGCCTGGAAGTCGTCGCTACTACTATTCTTTAGTTTAGTTTCCTCTACTTTACTTTGGGGATTTCGGACACCTTTATCGCCGTTTCTGTTACCAGAAACAGGGTTTACGCCACCGCATTGGGGCTTGCTGGGCACGGTGGGGTCGGTGCGTTTTTTATACATGCTGACAAGGTTGTTCACCAGATTATCACTCCATATTGCCTTGTCTTGTTCCCATAACTCCTGGTCAATGGCCCCCAGGGAAGCCAACATATCCAACACCGAAAACGCCGTCTCTGTATCCGTAAACCCTGTTTTCGCCACCAGAAAGGCCGTTTCCTCTACCGCATTGCAATAATAGCAATGCCCTGGGGTGACACATAACAGTTCCAATAGCTTGAACCAGAACGCATATCCTGGCACGCCATACTTGCTTTCAATAATGAACATGGTTTTACCATGAACAGCACTATGCGGGAAGTAGTCGGCCGTTTGCTTCCGTTGTCTTGGCAATGGTTCCCTCCTTTCATAACGGTTACGCTTGGCGGGGTGGGTGGGCTAGTAGCCACCATCAAGAATGTAGCAAGCACCCAATTACCGATACCCCGCCGCACGCATTCGTCACCAGCTTTGTATTTCCTTCACTTCCGCATAGGCTTTGGCCACCGTGGCCGCATCCTTCATGCTTTCAGACGTGTAGTCACTGAACGTCTTATAGAACCAGGTGGGCCCATACTTCTTGCTCTTACTTTGCAACCACTTTAAGAAGTCGGCCACGGTAGTGGGTGCATCGCCTGGAACGGTTGCGGGTGGTGGGACTACGCCCACTTGGGCCCAGCGGCCGCCCTTCTCATCTTCTTGGTGCCATTCCAGTTTCACGCCAGTTTCAATTATCTGTAACCGCATACCTGGCTTGCCTTGAGGTAGGCTGTCGGCCTGGGCAATCATGGTGATATCCTCGGCCGGCTCTGTGGTCGGTTCGTCTGTTTTCACAGCCGCTTCGGCGGCATGGATTGGGTCAGGTGGCCAGCCATCTTTAGCATCCTTCTCGGCCTGGGCTAAATCAACCTCTGATAGGGCGGCAATACGTTTCTCAGTAGCACTTGGCAAGTCAATAAACGGGGCCGTGTCGCCCGTTTCGGGTAATTCCAGTTCCTCCCCACTCTCGTAAACGCTACCCATACCTTGCACTAGGGCCAGGGGGGCCATACGGCTTTTTTTGAAGGCCTCAATCATCTTGTCCTCGCTACGAATGTTGAGCACCCGCACGGTCTTTTTCTTGCCATCGTCAGGGTTCGTTACCTCTTTGGGTTCCAGGGCCAGCACTAGGGGCACCATGCTAACACGGCCATATATCTGCTTAACCAGGTCAAGGGCGTTGTTAACGTTCAAGATGCTGTTAATGCTTCCCGTGTCTATCTGCCACACGCCGAACCCGCTAACCTCTGGCAATAAGAATTGTAGGTTCATAACCTCACCACAGCCACGCTTGCCGTATTCGGGGCATTCCCGCCCCATACATGTGCATTCCTTGTTGGCTACCTCTTTACTATCCCTGTTCGCCAGGGCTCCCGTCTTGGTGTCAAACATCCGGGTAGCCGTTTCGCCGTCACCTTTGCACACCAGGCCACGGCTTCGGCTGTATAGGCGGTAAAACTGGCTGGCAAACGCTTCGGGATCATCAAGTGGGAACACCACATGTAATTCCTTTGGCTGTTCGCCGTAGGTTTTCACCAGTTCGTCATACTGCGGGTGGTTAGGGTCAAACACAAAGTAGTCCACCGCTTTGGGATATTCGGCCTTGCCTTCAGGCTTCACTTTGATGCCCAGGTGTATCTTACCAATCCTGAGCAAGCGGCGGCGTTCGGTTAATCCTTTAATCGGCATTCGGCACCTCCGCTTCAGGCACCGTGGCCAGCCCTATAATGTAGGCTGGGGCCAGTGGGGTTTTAATCTCAATAGCCTTCACCTGGGCTTCGGTTACCAGGCCACCTTTAACCAGGCCATTGAACTTCCTGGCATCCACTTCCTCGGCGATAACGGCCTTTGCATAGTCGGGTATTAACTCACGCACCGTCTTAACGGAATAGGTCACGCTGGTACGGCCTTGCTTAAGGGCGTAAAGTCCTTCCTTTATCATCTGGTAACTACCACAGCGGTCAATGGCTTCCTTGACGGCGTTGTGGGCTATGTCCGTTACAATGATGGCCTTGTCAAATGCCAGCGTTTCGGGTAATGCTTTGGTGGCTGTGTCGTAGGCATCGCCGGCCGCATCACTCTCATCTTTGGCCTTACCATAGGCCAGTAGTAAATCCCGCACCTCAAGCGGGTTCTTGAGGTCTAGGGCTGATTTGGTGTAATCCGTGCCATATTTTGGCATGTTAGTTCCCTCCTTAAATTCCCTGTGTATATTTGTATTTATTTATGGGTTAGTTTCTGGTGGCTCTTCCGACAGTTGCTCTTTTACTTCATCCCACTTCTCCGCCTTAGCGTCCCATTGATGGCTGTATCTCGCTCCATTCCACCACCACCACACTTTCTGGGTGCTATCCCAAACTAAGCACTCTTCTTTTTTCACGATTTCCTCCTATTTTATTTAGTAATCTATGTTTTTAATATGGTTTTAGCTTCAAATTTTGTCCTTTTGTTGCTTATATTATAAGCCACCTCCATGCTTTGGGCGGTGGCACGCCAGGCATAACAATATCAAGGGCTTGGTAAAATCGTCAATAAGGCCATCGTCTGTGCTGTGGTAGTGGCTGTTACGGCCCAGGTGCACGCCACAGCCCTGGCACTTGCCCCCAGCCAGGTCGTAGGTTACCTTACGCAAAGCGGGTGGCGGGCATAGCATCTCGTGAACCCATTGGCGGCTTACGCCCATTACTTTGGCTATGGCTGTGAACGTCATGCCCCTTAACCATATGCCCAGGGCCTTTCTGCGTATCTCCATGTTCTTGGTTAGCACTGGCCACCTCCTTTATTTCGCTAACTATATCCCCTAGTCCTTGCGTTTGTCAAGTCATTATAACACAACCACGGCTGGCGGCAAACCGCTTACCGCTAGGTAGTAGTCGCACTATTATCGTTATGTAATCTCCTGTCTACTAGCATCAAGCCCTGCTATGTGGACTTTCTTTTCAGGCAAGGCACTACTCAGTAGTCTGCCCAGAAACTCCCCCAATAGCCTATTCTTGGTTCTCTCGTCACCCTTGAGTTCTGCATTGTAAAAGACTTGCCTAACTTCTAAGGGTGCTAATAACTCAGGTCTACAACAAGAGAAATCGGGGCAACATTCATCACGCTCTTTATTGTGAACAGACTTACCCTTTAACCATAACAATGCTTGTTCTTCTGGTTTCATATCCCCTCCTTTTGGGTTTATCCCTGACAGCTGGATACCTTAATCCCGCCTTTCGCTTGCCAATAGTCATTAAAACAAGACTAGCCCAATAACAAAACCTAATCCAACACAAGCCAGAAAATACAGTGCTATCAGTATAATCATTTACCCCTCCTTTTGGGTCGCACTAGCCCCAAAGTAAAAATGCCAGAGCAATACCAGCAAAAAATGCTATTGGATACACATACCAATACTTCTCATACCAACTCCGTTCAGTGCTCCATAGAGGAACCCATTGAGGGCCACTATAAGTATCTCTAAACCTTTCAGGGTCTTTTGGTGCCATCTTATCCCCTCCTTCTGGGTATTAGATTATTTCACCAGCTTTTTTACTTCTTTGTTGTAACATTTACGGCATATACCGTGTGTCACGTCACCCTTCTTGCCGCCCTTGCGGTAACCCATAAACTTGCCGCACCAAGCACACACCCGCTTCATTTCCTATTGCGGTCGTAGAATGGGCCCCGCCTGGCCTTCTTAATTTCGGGGTGGTTGTGAGCAAAGACACACTCCTTACGGTTACAAGTCACGGGCCTATAACCGCACTGGGGGTATTTGAACTTGGCCCCGCACTCGGAGCACGTGGCCTCTATGTATTTCTCATTGGCCATTAGTCACCTCCTTACTTGTTGGGTTATTTACTCTCACCTGGTAGTAGGCTATGGGGAAGCCTATTGCCTATACCCATAAGGCGTGCTTCTCTAACCTCTTTCAGGGCTTCAATGCTTAGGTTATCAGCGTCTTTAAGTTGCTGATAATAGCACTCTGGGTGTAAGCGTTGGTGGTTTTCCTTAATTTTAATAGCTTCGTCTATGGTCATTTCACCCCTCCTTTCTTTTAGTTTGGCTTGCCAATACAACCGATAATATACCTATCGCTATTACATAAGGAAACCATATAAAGCACACTTCAAATATGAACTTACCGGAGAAACCTTCCCAATTCAAGATTACCCTGGTCAACTCTATTGGTGCGTAGAAGATAAAAATGCAGGATAATATCAGTAGTAATTTTAGTAATTTTCTCGTTTCACCCCTCCTTTCTTTAATGTATGGTTGCGGCACCCTTCCCCGTGGCCACGGAACGTTGACTTACAATGGGGCTCGTGGGCCTTGAGGGCACGCTTGTCACAGTTCGTGCATGCGGGGCACAGTGTGAGCTTCATATCCCGTGTCAGTTTATTAGCCAATGTTCCCTCCTTCAATCATTCTTCGTAGAATACTCGGCTATCTCGGCTTCCCACAGAACGGGCAAAAAAGCCATTTTGCACTATCATATCTGTGGTGCTTACTGTATTCACCTGCGTTAGTTATTGGGGTTATAGCTATTTCGGAACGCCCATATCTCCACATAAACACTTTATCAGTCCCCTTCTGGAGCTTCAATTTGTCCTCTATGTCAGTTTTACAATTACACATTATAGCCTCCGTAAACTTTTCTTTGTGGAATACTTTATTCTGCACCACAACGCTGGTGCTTCCAGTAGTCACGCATGTTGTCGGCTATAACCTTGTCCTCACTAGGGTAAGCCCACTTTTTGTGCATCCGGATATTAAACCTTCTTAACAAGTCTTTCATAAAATCCCTCCAATCTCTTTTTTAACCCAGGCGATCTTCTCGTCAAGCTAGGACTGGTTGTGTATCTTGATGCGGTTCAACCGTATGCGGTAACTCATATCCCGCTGGTCAATACCCACCTTGCCAGTCATTTGCTTGTCAATAACAACGGTTACCTTCGTGGTGTCGTCTTTGCGGCGGGGTATCGGCTGGCCATCTGTGTCGGTAAACACGGGGTTAATCAGGGCATCTAGTTCCACTTGTATTGCTTTGGTGTCTATTTGCATGCTCCCCCCTTATAACTCACTTATTTAACTAAACTCCCGCAGGATAAACTCCTACCACATAGCTGAGCCATAGCACTTGATTGATGTAGCCGTAAAATTCCTTAGTCATTGATAGTCCAGAAGCACCACCCTCAATATGCCCCTCACTTCTTAATACTGCCAGCACTTTTCTATCATCGCTATTACAGCAGTTAGGGTCTAACTTTTGTGTGTTTTTCATCTGGTAGTCCAGGTATGGATACAACCGCAATTCAGTAGTATCAATTTCCCTGCCAAGAAAACCCTTTGCTAATCCCTGTATCTCATCTGTTAATTGTCCTCTCATATTCTTCCCCCTTATAACTTGTTAGGTTATTTACTTTAGTCCTTGAGCATTATGTGAACAGGCATTAAAATGCCCATATTCGTTGTGAATGTTACTATCCCGTGACGCTTCCAGCCTATCGCCTCCAACTCAGCGATAGCTTTTACCGTATCCGGTCTACCTACCAATACATAAACAGTTGCTTCCATTTCACCTCTCCTTTTAATTTACGCTTGTAATGCACTGTTAGCATTTGTGTCGTGATACTGGCGGTGTTGCTCTAGTTTAAGGACAAATACCTTAACTTGCTGATTGCGGTGGGTGTATTTCCGTTTGGTGCGTGGCCGCCCTGGGCCCCTAGCAATCACCGCATCCAGCATGTAGCTTCTGAATGGGTAACACTCAATGTCCGCACTGGCACCCCGGTTGTTGATGCCCAGGTAGAAGTAGCGGCATTGCCGTTCGTCATCGTAATAAATATGGCCTATTGTTCGTTTGCGGTTAGTTCGCACCTGGGCCAGTAGTTCCTTTGGGGTGCGGCGGCCCAGCACCACCTTGTCGCCTTCGTTAAACTTGGTCATACGGCACCCCCTTCGGCTTGAGCCTCAAATAAAGTCGGCCCCACCAGTGCTTCCTTAACTGGTGGTATCGGTGTATTAGTTCCTCAATTCGCTTCATACTTCCCTCCTTAACTGTCAACAACATTATAAACCAACTTCTTGCGTTTGTCAAGGGGTTATTAAAGAAAAAGGGGTAATTAGCAAAACTTTCTATTGTGGCCAGCTATGAAAATAAATAAAAAAAAGAGGGGACAAGCAAACCTAATGCTCATCCCCTCAAATCGCCAGGTTAGCGGTCTGGTGGCCGCTGGTCAGGGCTTCTGTTTTAGTTCCTTAATCTCACGGTCGTGCCCCGTTACCCGTTCGGTCACAGAGCTTAATTTAATGTTTACGGCTTGCAAGCCATACTCTTTGTCGTCAAGGCGGTCTAATATGGCTTCCTGGTTACTGTGAACCACGGCATCACGGGCCGCTTGCTTCTCGGCCTCGGCTCTATCCCTGGCCGCCTGGTGTATGCCGTTCCTTCGCCAGGCTAATACTTGGCTGGTGCCCGTGATTAAAACACCCACTACGGCCACACTGGCTATTACTATTTCAACCATCCTACACCCGCCCCATGTAGCTCTTAATGGGGTAGGCAACCACTGGCTTATCCTTCCCAGCCGCTACGTTTAATTCGTCAACATACCACACAGTCTTGCGGGCATCAATAACAAAGTTGAAAGCGTGGGGCCCGAACTGTCGGCCTTCACCCGGTATGCTTCGCCCCTCAACGTAGCCCCAGGGCATGCGGCCCTTACTCCACTTTAGGGCTTCGGCCCGCATCAACCAGGCATGGTCGTCACAATCAAAATCATCCTTCGTGTAGGGCAATTCGCTGTGGTAATACTTTAGGAACCGTTCTATTTCGGCTATGTAGGTTAGCTCGTAGTCCCTGTCAACGGGGCCATACATCTTAATCCCCAGGGGTTCCAGTAAGGCCATAATCTCGGTGCCTGTAATCTTACCGCTAAAAACACTATAAACAGGCGGTGCCAGTATGGGCGGTGTTGGATTACTTGCCGCCTTCACAAAGCACAGGCTCTTGGCCCCTGGTGTTTTCGCGGCCGCCTTCAATATCAAGGTAAGGAATATGTGCAATGCTGTTTTCACTTTGGGCGGTATCTTATTGCCCGTCAGTTTAGTATAGAGTATGGCCAACAAGGTCACTGTGATAAATGCTATTGCGTAAATAATCTCTGGGCTCATATTAACCTCCTAGAACAAATCCCATTCGTGCCAATCAACTAGGGTGGGCCCGTTGATTGTTACGGTATCGTAATACCAGTTTGTGGGAAGCACAATCGTGCCCCCCATCTGGACTATACCCGCATTGTTGGAACGTAATACTTGAACTTGGGTAGCTGGTGGTGAAGCGGCACCTATACGAATAACCACGGTTTCATCGTCACCCGCTGTGAGCCCCACACTAATGGACACTATGCGTATCTTGGTGCTGTTTTGGTATTCAGTGTCCAGGGCTCTGGCGGGCTCGGTCCAAGTTACCGTGTAGATTGTATCTACTAATGTCTTGACGGCTACCATATTATCCCGCACGTCTTGGTTCATCATGGCGGCGGTTACCAGTTCGCCCGTTGTCCACGTTCTTGGTGCTACATAAGCCATTAGTTAACACCTCCGTTGTGGGCCGCATAGTCAGCCTTGAGGTAGGCAACCGTTTCGCCTATATCCCAATTACGATTAGCCACAGGCCGCCGCATCAATTCCAGTTCTATTGCCCGGCGGTTCTTGGGGAATACAACAGGGCGGTATTTATGGCCATGCTCAAGGTTGAAGCATGACAGGCACATAAATACACCTTCATCCCAGGCAAGTTCGGCACCCGCACATTCGCAATCCACCACCCAGCGGCCGTGGTTCACCCGTGCTTTCAATGGGGCCACGTCAGCCACGCCCTGGGGCACCAGTTGTCGTTTACCCATCATGGGTATAATAATTGTCAACTTATAGACCCCAAGCGGGCCGTGCTGTAAGTTTCCTGTTATCATGTCACCTCACCAGGCAAGCCAGGTCTTTTCGCCCAATTCGCCATACCCAGCCACGCCCAATATCCAGAACATTTGGTCAGTAGCATTGCTTAATTGCCAGGACGTTTGCCACTTCCAGTTCTGCAAGTCTATCTGATGGCTCACGCCTTCAATAAAGTAGTCCTCGTCAATGCTGGCTTCGTTCCGTCTTACTGTTATACGGGTGCTTATATCGTAGCCAAGTATCTTTGGCCACGCCCTGTCGGGGTCACGGGCCCCCAGGATTTTAAGGGAACGGGCCCGCAATACGGGGTCTTTATAAAGGCGTAGTTTGTAACCCGCCATGTCGTTTGCTTCGGGGTCAGTGGTCATTAACAACCCCGTCTTGCTGTGTGTGCGTGTGCCATAAGCCGTCTTACTGGCGGCGTCTGCCCGCACTTGCTGGACACCACCTTCACGGGTTATGCGGATATCGTTAAAAATGAACTCATCGTCATATTCGGGCACCAAGTCAGCGTAGAAGTTTTCGCCCAGGTCGTCACCGAATATAGCCTGGCTTGTGATATGTGGGGCCACAAAGCGGTGAGCTCTATCCTCAAACGTCACGTCACCGTTGCCAGCAATGTAGATGATGCCATATTCACTGTCTTGCACCAGGAACAGATGCGTCATAGCCTTCTCGTCAGCTATGGCCCCACTGGCCTGTATTGTTTCTTGGCCAGCATCAACGGCCCGTAGGCCCGCTGGCCACCCAATATCATCCAGCACATTACCCACCCGGGTGCCGCTTGCTTCCTGAGCATAGCCCACGGTGTTAAGGTCGTAGTTGGATAGGTTCTTGATTAAGTCCACGCACTTGATACTAACAATGGGGTTCAAGCCGCCTTTACTTAACCACTTCGGTGGCCACCCTGTGGCAAAGCCAGTATATAAATAGTAGGGCACACCCGCATAGGTAGCCCGTATTTGCACCTTCTTGCCTGGTAGAACATTAGGGAAGTATGCCCCACTAGCATTGTTGGGCCAGTAGTTACCTTGTTGGTTCTTGAGCCGTATCGTGGCGGTGCCCGCCTCCATGCGGGCCAGTTCTGATTGCCGCCCACGTTTTATGGTTATGTTTTGAACATCACGGGTTATATCCGTCCACACAGGGGCTGCATCAAACGGGTCACTAGCAAAGGCCACCAACACCTGTATTTGGAACGGGGCATCAGGCGGCCATATCCATAGTATCGGGAATGTATAGGGGTATCCAGCCGTCCAATAGGTCATTGGTTACTCCTTACTAACTTCGGCCAGTTCCACCTTCTTGGCATCACGTATGCGTTCCAGGCATTCAATAAAGTATTCGGGCAAGCCCCTCACTACATGGTAGCCATCGTTGAGGTGTTCCATTTCCTTCTCATCAAGGGTTACCTCATTACCAGCCGCCCGTATCTTGTCGGCTATCGTCTTGGCACGGAACATGCCCTCTGCATCCAGCTTCAAGCCTTGGTTGAAGCACAGGCCAGCCAGGCTTTCTACAACGTCAAAGTCCTTTACTATCTTTATTTCCTGGCCATCCTTAAGGATATAGGCATCATACTTGTAGGGTCTCAGGTTAATCTTCCAGCCTTGCACGTTCGTCATTTCGTCACACTCCTTTCTTACTTTTGTTTAGTAAAGTCCATAAAATCTTCAAGCCACCCCCTTCACATTTGCTATATCTGCTACATCAACACCCATTATCTTGGCTGGATTGGTGACTCCACTAATCTTGCCTGTCCAGCCTGCTACTACTGCAGCTATGGATATACCGTTATCAGTATTGGTGAAAAGGTCATCTAAATCGTCATTAAACCAGACAGGCTGAAACTTGCCACCCCATTCTTTCTTGGCAGCACCAGCACTAATCCACCGCTCGTTATCTTCTGCGTTAGCCTGCATAGCTGCTTGTCCATCCCAGTTAGCTCCACCATCTTGAGACAGTTGATAAAAGACTTTGACCAAAGTTGTAAAATCTGTGCCACCAGCATAAGCAACATAAATATCATCATTGACTTGATTGATAAATACAGAGACTAGAGCATACTCAGCGGTATCGGTAATTATATTAGTCTTTGCAGTAATACTGCCAGCACCATTTATATCCCAAGTCATCAAATCAGCAGTAGCAACATTGTACCCACTCCAAGCAGCTAGTATTAAGTGTCCGTCACTTAAACGGATAGCTCCATCCATTTGCATACTAGTAGAGCTTCTAATCATACCGCCAGAAATAGCTTGCTCTGACCAAGAATTGCCAGAGTCATCAAAGGTTTTTAGCGAGATTTCATTGGTAGAGTTATCACGGTAAATACCCCATACATCTTGATTGTCCGCCTCGTTACCCGGGAATAACAAACAGCAATCCGTTAAAACCTCATAAGGACTTGCTTTACTTGTCCAGGTATCAGCATCGGGTGAGGTATAGAATGAGCTAAAAAATGTAGAACCACTATCTCGGTACTCAAAGGCAACTACAAGATTCCCTCCTCTAGTTTTAGATATGGAAACCATAGTGACGCCGTAACCTGTAGTAGCCACGAATGCTCCGGTTCCCTGACAGGCCTCTATTAAATCATCCCCACCAACCGAGTCATCACTTGTGTCTAGGTAAACATAGCGGATTTGGTCAAGGTCTTCACTTATATACGCTATATGAATCTTTGTCCCGGCGTCACCTGGCGTCTGCCAATCTGCCCAACAGTCATAACTTAGAGCCTGACAGGCAGCAGCAGCCGCTACAACTTGGGCAGCTGCCCAATTAGCTCCACCATCGGCAGTTTTTCTATACACCAAATCATCGCCAGGAGTGAGATAAATAACATAGCCGACCGTAGGTGAAGTCCAGAAAACACCACCTCGTAAGGCTCTCCCATGAGGAGCACCACTAGCAGCTTCAATAGTTACATCAGCCATTATTTAATCCTTACCATTAGCCAATCTCCACTAACTCAAGGCTGGGGTTAAAGTAAATAATATGGGTGCCAATCAGGCACTTGCCTAACACCTGCACCTGCTCGCCTGCATCAGAGGGAAGCACATTGTCAAATGCACCAGCAACGGTATCACTCACATAGAGCATATCGCCAAGTGCAAACGTAAGTATGGTATCCTCCCGATAGAAACCAAGAAGGAGAAATTCCCCCCAGGCATTAGCGGCTAGATTTGCCCCTGTGAACACAGCTATGGCCGGCATCGTTCCCGCCGCATCAGATTGAGCTAACCACATCTTGCCATCGTTCTTCACATAGCAAAGTTCGGTTCTGGTTATTATTTCACCAGCTTGCAACACGGCAGTAATACCTGACCATGTTTGGTCACCAGTGAGGTTTGCAATTACTTTGATATTCTTGCCCGATGCTAGAGCTAGACCAGCGGCTTCGGCGGCAGCCACAGCCTCAGCATTAGTATATGTATTGTCGTCATGATACTTCTTGGTAGCTACCTGTTGGTTGGTAGTCGGGTCAACTACTCCACCGACCTTCTTAGTATTAAATAAAAACTCAGCTCCAGCCTGACCACTTAAATCAGCTAGTATATTGGTTGGTGTTCGCCACACAGGCACGCCACCTTGAGAGGATAGGATAGTATTACCAGCACCGATAGCCCGTCTGGATAACTGAACGTTGCTACTGGCATACATAATGTCACCAGTGGCCTGGCCGTCAAACTTGTGTGCCAGTATGCCTTCGTATTCAGCTTGTGAAAGGTCAACGCCAGTTGTTATATGCTCAAACTCATTGGCCATTGCTTACCTCTTAAAATCCAGTAGAAGTGTTGTCGGTCTTAATCTTTAGGAATTCAACACGTAACCTGTCGGTCAATTCATCCATAGCCCACACGCTACCTTCAACCACCACGTTAATGGTATCACCAAAGCCCCCACCCCTTAAAGGTATAACGGCCTCGGGGCCAGCTTCGCCTATTAGTGCCCGTGTCGGGCCTGTAACGATACCGCCAGCGGCCATCTTCTTTTCACCACCGCCGCCAAACAACCCGCCTATCCAATCAACAACACCACCAAGCACACCGCCCACACCTTCAATAATCCAGGTCAGGGCGTCTATGACGGGTTGTAGCACGTCTAAAATAAATATCAGTATGTTTAGCACTGGTTCCAATAATCGCAATAATGGGCTGGCAATGCTCATTACCGCTGTCAATATCTGCATTATCGGCCCCAGGGCTTTGGTAACAAACTCAATAAGAGTGTCCAGCGGTATGGCATCAAGCAAGTCCAGGAACAGTTTTACCAGGGGCGGTAATAGCCCACTAACCAGTTCGGCTATTTCCTTGATGGGTAATGCTTTCACCAGGTCAACCAACACGGGGATAAGAGCCTCAAGCACTGGCATTAAGGACTTCGCCAGTTCGTTCAATAAGCCTGTGAAGGCCCCTTTCAACCTGGTTATGTTATCGTTAAACTCGGCCGCACTGTCGGCCCCTTCCTGGCTGAACACCAGGCCCAGGTCGTGGGCTTCTTGCTTCATTGCGGCTATGCCATCGGTTCCCTGGGCCAGCATCGGCAACAGTTGTGTGCCCGCCCGCCCGAACAGGTCTTGGGCCAATGCTACCTTTAGCGTTTCATCCTCAAGGCCAGCTAGGGCCTCTGCAACGGTATTAAACTGTTCCTCTGGTGAGAGCTTGAGCAAGTCTTCGGTTGAAAGCCCCAGCTTATCAAACGCCCGCTTATATGTTTCCAGCCCATCATTGGCATCAATCATTGCCTTAGATAGCTTCTTACTGGCTTTCTCTAGTGTATCAAGGCCAGCCCCCGACAATTCTAACGCATGCTTTAATTCAGACAGGCTTTCGGTGCTAAAATTGGTTCGCAAAGCCATCTTCTGAATTTCATCACCAGCGGCCGCAAACTGTGCAACGGCGGCCACACCCATGCCAATAGCGGCCGTGCCAATAGCGGCAATGCCAATGCCCAGGCCTTTAGCGGCCTTGCCAATCTTTCGCATTACGCCACTGGCTTTGTCCGTTCCTTTAATTACTACTTCTACTTCGGTCTTTGCCATATCAATGCCATATTATTTACTCATGCCAGTGATTATTTCCACCAGGGCAGGTAGGCTCTTTGAGGTCACCAGGGTGCCCACCCGTTCCATTGTCATGTCGGGGTAAGAAGGCTTCAACATCTGTAATATCATGCTCTTAATCACCTTTACCCTGGCGTTCTGGAACAGTTCTGCCCAGGACTTGTCATACTCATCTTCCACCGCTTCCATCATGTTAGCGTTCAAGATGGCCAGGGTATATGTCTGGCCATCACCTAGCGTCACTTCGTAGGTTTGTTTCGTTGCCATTTTTCGTCTTTCCTCCCTCTTTGGTTCTTCGCCCACAAACTCTTGGGGCTTATGCTTATGTGTCTTGTCGTTCACCAGGACGCACACCACCTGGCCCAGGGCCCTCAACAGGGGGTATTGCTCTAACCGCCGCTGGTAATCTACTTCGCCCACCATTGCCAGGAAGTCAAAGGCGGGCACCTGGCCCAATTCCTGTAAGGTCATGCCCAGGTGCCTCGCCAGGTAAATCTTATATTCCCACACTCTCATTATGTGGTCGGCCACTCCAATGCATGTATACCCTGGAAGTCATAGGCATAAGTTACAACACCGTCAACGCTACTGGCTGGTCGCAAGTTGGTAATGATTGCGGAACCACGCCACATCTGCGTGTTGGTGGCACTTTCTTGCAATTCCAAAGCCACAACCGTGCCAATGGCCAGCGGTGCCCCATCCTTAAAGCCATTGAAGCTACCACTCCATTCCTTCTGTGTAACGGTGAACACCTTATTCTGGCCGTCACTGAATGCGGAAGTGTCTTGCACCCCAGCCGCTACGTCCAAGCTCCACTCACGGATGCCCAACACCTGGGCGGCCGCACTTAATTCATCCACCCACATTGTTGCTGGGCCAGGGTCGTTGGCGTTTAGTTCCACGCCCACGGATATAACCGCTGTGCATGCCGCAAAGTTACCCGCTATCACTTCAAGGCGACAGAACTTCCACACATTGGCTACCAAAATAGGCACACTCAACGTGCAATCGGGTGAAACACACATAGCGTGCTGGTCTAGTAATACTTGGTAATCGTCAAGCGTGGTTATGTTCACGCTGGACTTGAACCAGCCAAAGCCCACAGTTAGAGCCGCCATAGTCGGCAACCCCACCACCTCACTAGCCATTATATCACCATCTGCCAGGCCAGCGGCTTGAACCATCTTATTGGAACCCGTGCCCACTTTGTAGTCGGTATTGTCCAGGGTCAGAGTAACGCTACCGTGCACCTGTTCTGTCCAGGCAACGTCCATAGTTTCTATAATCTGAACACCAACAAAAACGTTACCACCATATCCAGCTATTCGTGCCATAGGGCACCTCCTTTATGTGGTTGGAACCACTAACACACCCGTGCCCTGGAAGTCGTAACCATAAGCTACGATACCATCCACGGCGGCGGCTGGTCGTATGTTCGTTATGATAATGTTGCCCGTCCACTTCTGTGTGGCCACAGCACTTTCCTGGAACTCGGCCGCCAGAATGGTGCCGATAGCTAACGGAACACCATCTTTGAACCCGTTAAAACTACCACTCCATTCCGTTTGCCCAGCTATGAAGCTCTTGGGCTGGCCGCCATCAAAGCCGCTACTATCCAGTGCGGCGGCGGCATAGTCAATGTTCCATTCCCGCACACCAGCAATGATACCTGGTGCCAGTAGGTCGCCTCCATATCCAGCTACACGAGCCATAATATACCTCCTATTTTAACTCCAAACTTGTAGTTCAAACTCACATGATAGATAGCTTATTTTACCCCATTGCGTGCTACCCGCACCGCTGTGGTTATCCAGCTTTGAAGCACTACACGTGGCATTCAGTGTGCGGTCAGCGTTTAAGGCGGCAAACAAACTTCTTGCTCCCACATCGTCAACGTAGTCCAGTAGCTTGTTAAACGCTTCGGGGCTATCTTGTTTTGCCAGGCAAAGTATAAGCCTAAACACCTGGTCAAAGGAACTATCAAAGGCCGTGGCATACTTACCGGGGCCCAGCATAATGAGCACACAGGGCAATTCCAGGGTATCGGGTAATTCCTTGGTTGCATATACCCGCAAGCCCGTGGCTATGGTCGCTGTGATGGTTGCCTTTATACCAGTACCTATTGCCTCAATGCTCACTTCTTGAACTCCTTGTCAATCTCAACATGTATGTCATGCTTGCCCTTGCTCAAGTAATCCTTTAGCTTGCCCCAAGCATAGGCAAACATACCTTCACCCAACACCTTCGCACTACCCTCCATGTGGCGGGCTTCCATCTTGCTGGTGCCGTATTCCACAAACTGTGCGTATTGCACGTTGGTGCCTACACTGGCCCGTTTTGGATTAAGCTCATGGTGGATGCTGGAACGCAAGCGGCCCGTGTCCACCACGGTGGCCTTTTTAACCAGGCCGTCATAGTAAAGTGTTATTTTACGTATGCCATTGTCCAGGGGCTTCCCTATCGTCTTTGACGACTTGAGGGTGTCAAACAGCTTCTTGCCGCCTATGAATTTTAGTGTTAATCCAAGAGCCATTATAAATACCTAAAATAATCGTGTATTATGCCCTTCACGTAGGGGTCTTCGTCTTTGTAAACAACAACTAAACCAGTGTCGGGGCTACCCACCGCATCCTGGAACGCACTGTCTTTACGCTTCCAGGCTCGCATGGCCAGCACCAGGGTAGCTTGTATCACGGGCTGGGGGGCTTCGTAAATACTTAGTGGGGTATCCTGTATGTGGGCGGCGGCCGCTGTACCGTTCACACCACGCACCACAACGAACGTGGTGGCGTTTGTAATACTGGTAATGTAAACTTGTTCCTCATCAGCCGCTACTGCATCCACTATACGCAACGTCATACCAGCACCCAGCGTGGCCGTTGCCAGGGTGGTTATGGTTGTGGCACCTATCGCCAGCGGGTTATCTCTAACTACCTGGCCGGATGCGTAATAAGGCGTGATACTTTCACCGTCACCGTAACCGTGAACCCCTGTTATCTCAACGCCCCTGGGCACGCCACTAGCAAAGCCGCCATAATTGCTATTGTTGCTTAATTCCAGCCTATCATAAGGGAGTTTATTAGCCGGATATAACAGGTAGTCCGTAGCGGCCATTGTGGCTTCGTAGGTGTCGTCAGCATCTTCGTCTAGCCGCAACAAGCTAATGCTCAATATGTCGTCAACCAGTAAGTTGCCATACTTGCCGTCATAATACTTAATGCCTTCCCAGCAATAGAACCGCCTGTGCGTTTGCTTATCCATGTGGCGGCTGGCACTTTCTAACAGTTCACGAAAGGCCACCTGTCCAGTGTTAGCCACTATGCTGGCGTATTCTTTACTCTTAAATGTGGTCACGTCAGAATAAGCGTTAAGCATTCGTTCCACCTACTCTTATTTTATCTTTGAACGGCCACCCGCAAAACGGGCACCACATACTATTGTGTTTTGGACTAGCCTCCAACGGGAAGCCGTCTATCGGGCACGTTGTGGCCAGGGTGGTTTCTGTCTTTGTCCGTCTAATCAGTTTGGCTAATCCCTTGAAGTCCATTACTACACTCCAAACAGGCTACGGCGGGCTTCAAACTTGGTAGCGACTTGCCCGGGTGTGAACACGTAATTGTGGACGTTAGGCGGCTCAATAAAGCCGTTAAAGTATTGCTCTGTGCCAGAATTGTTAATCCAGGCACCAATGGTGACGTTATCCCTTATGTCAAAAATAGCGTCAAACCAGTTGCCCGTGTTGGCACCGCTGGTAACGGTAAGCCCTTGCACCACAGCGTTAACATACAGGATATAGGCACCAGCGGTGGTGTCGCCAGTAACTACAACGTAGTAATATCTGTCCACTACTATCGCTACATCGCCAGTTATCTGATTAAGAGCACCGCCATCACGCTGGACTATCTCAAGGAAGCCAGACGTGGCCGCAATCCTTAACTGTAAGAAGTTGGTATCATCTATGCCAGTGTCAGATGATGCAAGTATCGTT
>SDBV01001646.1_pt1 | contig 33660 bp, 76 predicted proteins | sample 2277081 | NCBI WGS metagenome assembly SDBV01 (sample SAMN10402039, study PRJNA504765) | marine sediment metagenome | isolation source: marine sediment core GS10_PC15, 223 cmbsf | place: Arctic Ocean: Southern Knipovich Ridge | collected 2010 | reverse complement strand
AAGTACATAATTGGTACTATGTGAGCCGTATCATTTAAAGCTGCTTTTATGTTTTTAGCACCAACCGGATTTGCTGAATGAATTATAATAGTTCTATTATGATAATCTTTATCATTTAAAACAATCCATTTAGCAAACTGATATCCAGTGTTTTCTTCATTTGAATCCACATAAACTTGTTGCCCTAAATCATGATCTAAAAAAACTATTGATGGGTTGGATGCTGAATAAAGTCTCTTAGCGTCTTCAACATTATCGGCATGAACCATCTTCATGCCTGTATCTGTCGCTATCTTTCTAAATATCGGCATCCGTGCCATCATATCTTCAAGTACAAATATTGTTTTATCCATCTATTCCTCTGATAATTCTATATTCCAGTAAACATTAGATACAAAATTTTCCCAAGATCCGTATTTGTCCTTATCCCAAGAAAAAGCTTTCATTGTTTGAGTTGGAAGAAACCTTGGAGTAAAAGGCTTTCTAATGATTTTCATTCCTGCCTCTTCTGGTGTTCTGTCTCTTTTTTTATCGTTACATTCGTCACAAGCACAAACAGTATTCAACCAAGTAGTTTTTCCACCTTTTGATTTAGGAATAACGTGCTCAAGTTGAAGCCTTTTAATGCTCTTTACTTTGCCACAGTATTGACACTTGTAGTGATCTCGAATAAAAATATTCTTACGAGAGAATCTTATCCTATTAGAATAAATCTTATCGTAATCAAGATATCTAATTATCCTAGGAGCCTCAATAGCCTCTTCAGATGAATTGATCCAATCTTCAAGACCGCTCGCTTCATCGCCAATCATTTTTTTCAAGATTGAAAACTCTGCCCAAGAGGTAATATCATGATCTTCGTAATATCCTATATCAGTAACGTGAACTACATTAGCTCTATTACTGATAAGCTTCTTAAAAGCCTTTTGTACAGTAATAATACCAACAGGAATGTAAGATCTATTTAAAGCCAATACATTTAAATCCATTACAGCTACCATATTAACCTCCTTTGTTTTTAAAAGCAACTTGCCTTTATCTTAACATATTTATTTATCTCTTATCCGCATTAATAATCTGCCTAAATGGTTTGTTCCCTTTCCTTTGCAGATACCCCAAAAGGTATCTCCCCAAGTGTTTCCTTCTATTAAAATAGTACCTTTTGTTTCTTTAAGGAGTTTTTAAATCCTGAAATTGCAAACTTTTGTCTTAATAGGTCTTCCATTACACTTAATTTTATCTCTTCCCAGTCAGAGCGCATCGTTACTTTTTTTCCAGCTCTTTTTGCTTGACCGGCAGTTAAACAAGATTTTATAAAATATCGTTCTAAGCTATCAATAGTTTTTGCTGCTTGATAAGCATGTTCTACAGAACTATACTCTAAGTCATCATATGCAACATCACATTTTAAGAAGTTAGACAAAAATCTATATTCATCTGTAAAAGAGTTTATTACCTTTTTCATTTTCTTAATCTAATTCTAAGTTTTTCTTCAAGCTCTTGCATTTTAAATTCAGCTATAGCATGAAATTGTTCAATCATAGATTTAGCGTATGGTATCATTACAATCATAGCAAAAGTTATTAAAAGAACTCTGCCCAATAGAATATCATCTTGAAATCCTATTAGAACCAAACCATGAATAAGTGGAATTAACATAAATAAAATCATTATGTTTCGCAAGAGATTTTTATTTTGAATCATCTTTTCTCCTTATCTAATTATACCATTTTTAAGTTTTTGTGTCAAATATGACAAACCAAAATCTCTATATTCATATCTTCAAATAAGGTCTTGATCATTTCTTCAACTCTAGGCCAGGAAAGTCTATCCAAGCCACAACCAATTTTTGGCATTGCTATTTTTTTAATTTCTTTATTATTATCTATCAAATGCCACATACTAACTAAAGCACCTTTCATTGTATCATAAGTAGGTTTCCCGTGATAAACTTTTTTAGTAATTAAATTTAATACACCATTATGTCTAAAGCAAACAGGAACTTTAACTGGCTGCAAATCACAGTTTTTTATTGCATCTTTAAGTCCACCAAGATGAAATTTCTGTTTCATCTTGACGGCAATACCAGCGCCCATTGCACAATCTAAACTGATACAATGAGCAAAATACCATTCTTTTTTATTAAGAGAGAATAGGTCTTTCTTTTCTATTCTGTAAATCATTCTTGTTCGACTGTAATTTTTAAAGGAAAGCCTTGAGTTCTTGCTTCTGTTTTAACTTGCGTAGCTTTTGTTTCGGCTATATCTTTTGTATAAGTTCCAGCCACTCCTTTGTTCCCTTTGTGTATTACTGTAGTAATTGCATCTGCTTGTGATTTTGTTTTACCAAAATGTTTTTGCAACATTGATGCTACAAATTCAGCTGATGTATAATTATCATTATGGAATATAACCTTATACATAGAAGGTCTTCCAACTTTAATATCATCTTTAGACTTTATTGACGTGTCACTCATAATTCAAATCCTCCAAATAAGCCCATCTCTGAACTAATCCATGTTCTTTACAAGTCCAACCATAAGTAATTGGCTCTAATTCATTACTACAAATTTTACAAGTATATTTGTGCAATGAAGAATCTGCTTGTCTAGCGTACAAATTTTTAAGTTGCCTCTGATTCCAAGGTGCTGATGTTTTTCTCATATCTCCCTTCTAGAGCGGATAATGGGAATCGAACCCACATATCAACGTTGCGTAATGCCATTATACTATACCCACATTATAGGTCAGGTTACCCATCTTGGGAATTGAATATACATTTATACTAGCTCAATGCATATTCCATAGACCTTCCCAGAACGTACAGTCTATGATCTGACCCAGAGTTGGAGATTCCTTCTCTGAAGACCTCGGCCTCTCCATTCACTTTCGTTACTCTTACGGAAGATACAGGATTCGAACCTGTGCACGTTTGACCGTGTACGCCTTAGCAGGGCGCTGCATTACCGGACTCTGCCAATCTTCCAATCTTTTATCCAAATCCCATTCGCGCATCATTTTCGTTATTAAATAATTGACAGCCCCAATAACTATTTTGTTCTTCGCTGTAATATTTATCATTTTGAAAATGACTGGCGCAAGCTTCTTTAAATGTTTTACCTTCACAAGTAGCTATAAATTTAGCTGTGCTTGATGTTCCAGTCGCACTATAGCCTTCCATCCAAATTTGAAACATAATTTCCCCTAATTAAAAGGGCACTTTTAAAAGTGCCCTTTGTATTTACTCTGGCGCCTTCCAAACAACACCTATCAGAACTTGAACTCCAAGACCCACAATTGCCACGATTCCAGAAAATAAAACTGGGACTGTGCCAACTACGGCGAATATTCCAAGTGCAGTATAAAATGCTGCATTTAAAAATAAAGGCAACGCCTTTTTCCATTTCTCACTCAATGCCATAATAATCCTCCTAAAATAATATATTACAATTATCTTTCCAGTAGGATATATACGGTTTAATTCAACAAGTAATTAAAGGAACTTTAAAAGTAATACTGTGCCCACAATTAGGACAAGTATGCTTATAAATTCCTGGCTCTAAAACTATGTGTTTTGGTGGGTCATGTCCTGGATCTAAACAAATTTCTTTGATATAACCCATTTGATCAAATTCACTACTATCCCCTATTCTTTCAAGCATTTTTCCTGTGTTCTCCTTCAAATACACTTATAGCAAACAATACTCCCATAGAAAAATCATCATCTTTTTTAGAATATTCTTTTTCTAACTCAGATATAACACCAGAAGGTTTTTTACTTGGAAGATATTTATCTAAAAGTTCTTTTAATTTTTCTGTTTCAGGACTTACTGTTCCCATTTTATCTTGACCGCCAAAATGGGAATAGTGATAACTTTCAATTCTTGAAAATAGTATATTTTGCTCTGTTATAATTTTATGTTTTTTAAAAAGTCCTTTTGTTTCATAATATGAAATACGAACTTTATCGTATAATTTACTATTATACTCACGAGAAATTATAACATGAGTATAAGAAACTAAATTGTCAAGAACATTTTGTGAAATATTCATTTATACCTCTGGGCAATCCGGGATTCGAACCCGGATACACTATATTTTGAGTATAGTAGGATTACCAATTGCCGTCAATTGCCCTTTTTAAATACTGTTAAAATTGTACCTGATTTAGTATGGTTTATTGTAATTATTTCTTTGCCACTGATTTGTTCTCCCAAATTAACTGGAAATTCTATTACAATATTATCCAATCTAATTATTTCAAAATTTGGTGGAGACATAGCATGGAAGTCCGTAGGGCTAGTTAATTTTTTTTCCATAACTGTATAAGTATATTGCATCTTAATTATACCTCAAATTCCTGTCCTACTCTCACCATTCCTGCAAAACCGTCTTTACGAATTTCCTCTGCCCATTCAATATCATTACCATACATATCTTTGTTATCAAGAACAAAATCTTGATAATGGCTAAGCCACATTTTCTTTTTAATTGATTCAGAAAGAAGAATAGAATTGGCAGAAGTGTAGCCTGCAAGTTGTGCATAATTTGCATGGACACCCGAACCAAACTTAAATCTACTCCAAACTTTTATATCATTTTGAGCAGCAAGCTCAAGCCATTCTATTGACTCTTTATCTGGAGTCTTGAGTTCGTTATTGGTTAAGAAATATTCTTCACCTTCTTCAAGACTAACATCAATACCAGTAAATTCAGCATCTTGAAAAATCACATCTGCCTTTTTGTAAAAATCTTCAATTTGCTTTGGAGAACAATGCTGACTATCAGTTACAAAATAAACAGTCTTATGATCAAGTCGTTCAAACATAATTCCAAATGATGGCATAATAATTGAACCACTCATAATATGAATTTGCTGAATAAGATTTACAGTCCAACCTTGCCAAGCAAAACTCATATTTGGTTCAATAGGTTTTGTCTTAAAGAAAGTATTGATGTCTGAAACAAATCCTTCCATTGACTCAAGGCCACCTCTTAAAGACTTATTCCAAAGATCTTTAAGTAATTGTTCATTAGCAATAATAGTTGGTGAATTAAACACATCATTGTCTTGAACATTTCTTGGTTTATTTAGCCAATCATATCGTGAGAAAGCAAAATACTCAAGTCCTCCAATATGATCTGAATGAAGATGTGAAATATAAATGTCATCTATATTTTTGAAATCTTCTCCTGCTTCTGCAAGAGCCTCTGGAATTTGAAGGCCACAATCAATAAGCATTGTTCGACCATCTTCCTCAAGAAGAAACGACTGATTAAAACTCTTGTGAGAAAATGCATTTCCGCAACCGATAACCTTGATTCTCATATTAACTCCTTTCTTTTATTCAACTGTAAACTTTCCAACTATTTCACGAAATGTAATACTTTTATGATATTCACAATATGCATTTGCTATTTCTTGGGCTTCTTCTTTAGTATCCCACTCGTTTTCATCGAAAGTTCCTATGGTTGAATCAGAAGCGATATTAAAATACCAAACTTCTCCAGTTCTTCCAAAGTATCTACCAACAATGCCCCAATCTCCATCACGCCAACGTTCAACTATAAAATACGACTTACCGCCTAATCGTCGTCTTTCGATAATTTGGAATACGTGTGGCCAATCCTTATCAGTTTTACCAGCCTTACACATTCTAATAATTTTAGGATATATAATTAAACTGAAATCTAATAAAATTAACGATATAAACAAGATAAACCACAATGTCATATTAACCCCTTAATCCATGTATTCGACAAGATTTAATAATGCTGTTAGCAATGCATATCTTTTTTAAAAGATACCTTATGTATTTATCCATAGATTCTTTTTCATAAACTTCTGCTGGTTTACAACAATAAATTATTTTTTGAGTCTCTGGCCTTTCCATAATTAATTATACTATTTTTTGATTTTTTTGTCAAATTACGTTTTTAAAATAGTGTGTCAATGTCAAGAATAAGTTCATCATATATTAATGGCGTATAAGCTTCAAGAGAATTACGTATTTTTAATAACAATCCTTCTAGTTCAGCAATACGTGTATCTTGTGTTTTAATTGACTCGATACATGTATTCCATGTACAGTTAAGCGTAAGAACTTTTTCTTCCAGCTCGGCGATGCGGTCTCGGTAGAACTTCTCGCGCTCTGGTTGTGGTGCCGTCACCAGTTGCAACTCGGCCTTAAGCTTTCGCTCGCGTTTCTCCAGTTCGCCAACAACATCAGCGTAGAACGGCGGCTTGACTCTACCCGCGAGCTCGGCCCGCAATCGTAGCGCCACATTCGTCTCGGTTTTCCATAGATCAACAGCCTTGTCTCTCGTAACCCGTAGCTCGTCACGCTCTCGCTCGGCTACTCGTATGGCCTCACGTTGTCGCCCAAGGTGCAATTCATTCGCGGTCAATCGCGCTTCTGCTCGACGCAACTTACCATCAGCCTCTACCCGTGCTGTGTGTTCGGCTGCCAAGGCTCGGGCATGGTCATTAGCGTTGACAACCTTTACCCCAAGTGGCCAATGGTCGGTGATGATATGAACAGCGATTCCGTTGTCATAGGAGACTTCTTCTGTGTCGTACTGCTTCACGTCCTGCGGGCTATCAACCAGTGTGATGGTGGCAATCTCTGTGTTACCGCTCATCGATGGTCTCCTTTGGCCGGGAGTAGACGACTCCGCCATTTTCGTAATTAAAAGCTATCTGCATAATCTTCGGGTGCTGTTGGAACAGATCATCAACCCACTCCGGAACACCACCCTTGCCACCGATGACTTGTGGTCCCTGTGTAGACCAGCATCCGGAAATTTCCAACGGGGTAGAGCTATGCGACGTTGGCATAGTTCGTTGCCGATTTTCTTTCAACGCAAATGTCATGGGTCAATCTCCTTAAGCATTTTGTCGGTCTCAAGAGCTTTCTGTTTCATAGTTTCCCCTCTCGCTACATCGCTCTCGTAAGACAAAGTGTGGTAAAAGGTTGGGTCGAGATCCGGCTCCAGTTCATCGAACCAATCTGTAATTTGGTGGTTAAGACGAGTTAGATGCCATCGCAGCACCGTCGCTACCCGCTTGCGTAGATCATCATGGTTAGTGGTTAATTTGCCAAGTATCCTGTAAATTTCTTGTTGCTGTTTCCAATCTGCTTCTCCATGACGAAGTTCCTGTAGTAATTCCGGTTCCTTATCTGACTGACCACTCATAAAATTTCCTTGAGTTAATTATACTATTAAAAATTCTGTTGAATTATTCATTTCTCAACTCTTGAATTGTGTTCTTTATCCCCTGCCATAGGCCAGTTCCAATTTCCGTTCCTTTGTCAAATGCGTGAACACCAACTTCTCCGGCCTTCTCTCCGCCAGTTTCCCAACAGCTTTGCGCAGTCAAAGTCATGATAGTGATAATCACTACACCAAGAATAATTATAATTTTCCTCATTACATCCTCCTATAAAATTTTAGTTTTCTTTTCCCTATATTTATATTATACTATTTTTTTTATTTTTTTGTCAATTTAGCTGATTGCTCCAACAATTCCTTTTGTCTTTCTTTTTCCAAATCATCTAAATGTTTAATTTTAGCGTTAATTGTTAATTCTGCAACTCTTTTAAAGTTTTCTTTTTGTTCATCTTCTGTAAATACTTCTGGCTCTTCTTCATCATAATCGAAGAAGCCCACAATCATCCTAAAAGATGGAAATTCTTCATCCATCTTTAAAGCTTCAATATCTACTTGATAAATATCTCCTTCTCCATTTCTATAAACACCTGTTTTGGAAATACCAAAATCATAATCAGGATTTTCATTCTTTAATAAATCTATATACTCGACAGTATTAAATTTCGTTTTGCTCATGTGTTTCTACCTTTTTATTTTATTATACTAAAGATTAGAAGTTGTTTCTAATCTTTTTTTAATTATATAAATAAATTCTATTTCATAATTTGTATATTCTCCATCAACTAAATCAAATAGAAATTCTATTTGTTTATCATCAAATTCATAAATAAAGATATCAAAATCTTTTAATGCTTTTGTATATTCTTCACTTTCTTTCCAGCATTTATCGCTACAAAAACCTTCGTCCATATAATAACCTACAAAGCCACAGCTAGAGCAATAATGAACTGTCTTTTTACAATTTTTACATTTCATATAATATCTTTTTTATAGCAGTTGACCATGATTTCATAATTTCTTCTTTTTCTTCTGGAACTGAATTGTACCATGCATCACCAATACCACTGCGTCCACCTATATCTAATGCAATAGCATTAACTATGTCATTAACTATGTCATTTTCTATTTGTTCTATTGTTGGGTTGGAATTCTTCAAAAGACGAGCATCTGATCTTATTTGATTTTCTAATAAAGCTTTTTCTATTTCTTTTTCTGTCATATTCTTTGTCCGTAAGAACCTTTAGGTAATCGATTAAATTTATTTATATTATAATAATCTTTACTTTCAAATAAAGGTTTTGTATCTATAGTATCTCTTTTATCTAAAAGAGATTCTAACCAAAAAGTAAGACCAATAACAGCAAAAACAATTCCCATTACTACTATAATAAATAATATTAAGAAAACTTCTAAACTCACCACATTTCACCTGTTATAATCCACCAGATTAATCTGAAATATAATTCTATTGATGCGAATGGTCTCATACTATACACTCTTTAAAGAAATAATTTCAGCTGCTTTCTTAGCATTCTCTTGAAAACTTTTGAATACATCAAACTCTTCATCTCTATTGATATCATCTTCTGGAGTTTCTATTCTTTTGCCATTAAGAGCAATATCATAGTTTTCAAAAAGATCTTGTTCTTCAATAATCATATTTCCTTCTCTTGTATTACATATGACATAAAGATTATTTTTTTTATCTCTAGCTGTCATTATAGTTTTGAGTAAATTATTATTTATGTCAATATATTCACCAGGAATTACTATAGTGCTAGCCTTCATTTAAATCAATAACCTTTCTCTCATAAGTCCAATTCCATAAAAAATGAATTATCATGCGTTTTTTATAACGATAGATAAAACGAAATAACGATCTGAAACCCGCGTTAGTATTAAATGACAAAAAGGAAATATCAAATTTCTTTTTTTTATTTAAACCAACTGTAAATAATATAAAAGAAAACATTTTTACCTCACCAACCTATACGTATACTTTTGTTCATTACAGTTATAGAAACATCAAAAGCTTTACTCTGATAATAAATTCTTAACTCAGATAAGTATTTACTTGAAATTCTAGGAATGCTATAACTTATACTAAATTTACCACTCTCTGTTGCTGTCTTTATTAATCCATCAATTGCTATTCTTGCTTGATCATAAAATATTTTACAATTTGTTTCAGAGGTTTTTCTTGCATCTACGGCGTTAATATTATTAATTTCCATCCAGCAACTCCATTAAAACATCTCCATGACAAGGAAGAGGAGCACAATAGCACCCAAGTCTTTTATCACGAAGAACTTCAAGATTATTTAAAATCTTTGATTGTGTTTTAACCCATCTCCTATATTTTTCAATGACTTCTTCTCTATTTCCATCTGCACCTATATGAAATGGATTACCGTAAAGAGAGCCTCTACCGATATAAATATCGTAAGGCTCTTTTTTTAGATTAACTACTACTGTCATACTTCCCTCGTAGGATTCGAACCCACACTAAAAATTCCAAAAACTTTTGTGCTACCGTTACACTAGAAGGAAAAAAAAGAGCAAGGAATTAATAGAAAGCGAATTTGTGTATGAAACGATAACTTCCTATATTCAGCTCTTATTTAATTATACTATTTTTCAATATCTTTGTCAATATTTTTATCTTGCCATAACCATTTTTTATAACCTTCATCTCTAAAGTCGTTAACAAAAAAGATTAATATAAGAATAACCGTGCCACCAATTGATTGCGGTCGTTCTGGGATAGCTATGGCACAAAATAAAGCAATGAGAAGCATTCTAATAAAAGCATTTAACCAATATTTCATATATTATCCTTTATTACCCCGTTAGGATTCGAACCTAAAATCTCTTACTTCAGAGATAAGCGCACTACCAATTATGCTACAGGGTATCGTTCCTTAATCTTTTTAATTATAATATCGTATCCACCGTCTGAATGTGGAAGCCCACATTTAGAACAATCTTTCCATCCATTTTTTAAAATTGTAAAAGTTCCTCCGCAATTTGCAATACAATAAATAGGACAAAAGCAAAACAAACAATTAAGTTTAGGAACATCTTTACATGGAAAAAATTCACACTCCTTATGTTGATAGAAGTTATAATTCTTTGTTATCATGTCAAAGATTTTATTGAATTTATAAGATAACCTTTACCATGTTCATATTCTTCTTTAATTATTTCTAATACATCTTCTAATATTGCTTTATTTTGCACATTATTTTCTTCTATTATAGCATCGCAAAGGCTAGCTAAATCTTCTTTAATGATTGTTATTAATATTTTAGAATCTGATCTTGCATCTAAAGTATCAAGCCCTTTTGCAATTTTCTTTATTTTTGCTTTATTCATTTTTTCCTATTCCCTGCTTTATAAACAATAACGGTTAACATAAAAATAAGAGCTAATCCTAAAAATATAATTCCTAAAAGTCCGTCATTCATATAAACCCTCTTGTAGCTATTCTCACTATCTCTTTCTATAGGAGTGAAGGGAATTGAACCCTTAATTATCTGTTTATTCTTCCGGTAAAGCGATATTTATCATCTATTGCTGAATGACAATTTAAACAAACAACTATAAGATTCCCCCTAACATTATTTTTTTTATTTCCATCTTTATGATGAACTTCTAACCAAATTGGTTTATTTAACCAATTTGAATTATTACAAACTTCACAAGAATTATTTGCTTCTTTTAAAAGAATTTTTCTTCTAAAATTATAACCTAATAATTCATATTTTCCTTCTTTTAGAAAAGAATTATATTTTCCTTCCCATTTTTTTCTTTGCGCTTCTGCTCCCTTTTGTATTTGTTCATCAGTAAATGGTCTAATTCCTTTTTTCTTTAAACCATTAATTTTATTTTTTTCTAATACTTTGACTGATTTTTTTCCAGCTTCAGATTTCTTTTTTTTATCTTCCTCTGTCCAACTTCTACTGTTAGAACATTTTCTAGAACAAAATCTACCAGAACCAAAAGAACCATCATGTTCTTGTTTACACTTTTCACAAATCATATTGAACCTTTCATAAGATATATATGATTTATCTTTACAAAGGTTCAAATATAGAAGCGGTGGGACCTGCACCCACTATCACTGCTTTATAAGAACAGCTGCGTTACTACTTTGCATTCGCTTCATCGTATTGACTCCAACAGGACTCGAACCTGTATTACTTTGTTTAGAAAACAAAGACATTATCCAGTTATGCTATGGAGCCTGGTTTTCTTATTTAACTGGCCTTGATATATCCTCCAAATCATATCCTACTGGAGAAGTTTCAGGAACGACACCTGCTTTTATTAATTCGGCATCTTCTCTAACCGCAAAACCCAATTGGTCAGTTAAAAATTCAATTGTTCTTTTAATGGCCATTACATGGCCACCTTCCTCTGCACAAGTTTTAAAAAGTTTTGTTGGAAAACTTCCATACATGTCTACTTGAATCATTCCCATCTTTTTCTCCTTTATGACTCTGACAGGAATTGAACCTGCGTATAAAAGTTTAGGAAACTTCCGCGTTATCCCCTACGCTACAGAGTCTTGATGACACGCTTATACCATTTGAGAGGTTGCTTTTGGTGCCCGTCATTGCTTTCCTCTATAATTTAAAGTGCCATCCACCTTTTTTTACTTCATTATATATTTTATTAATTATCAAAAAGCAACCGATGAACATTAATACTATTAAGACTCCTATTCTTATACAAAAATCTAAATCATTCATTTAATTCTTCTATAATTTCTTTTTTTGTTGCTCCATTCAATATTATCCCAAAAGCTACGTTGTCACCGCCAAATTCAATAATTTCCATTGTATCAAGATTAATTGTTAGAGTAAGATAATCTCCATCATTGCCAAAAGATTCTGGAACATAACCATCATAATTTACATATTTTCCATCAATTATTCCATTAGCCATAAACATATCGCTACATTTTACTGATATAGAAAGTTTATTCATACTTTCTCCATTTTTTTATTAGGAGTGATGCTGAATAAATTAAATGCGTTTTCTTTTAATGTTTTCCAATCTTCTTTAAAATCTTTTTTGTTAATGTCAAATTCCATTTTTTTCCTTTCCTTTTTTAATATAGTGTTGCCATAATTTCTTGAAACTCTGGATTATTCCAAAAAACTATAGTTAAAATAAAACACAATACAAGAATTCCAGCAGGATAAATAGAAAATCCTTCTGTTGGCCCCATTAAAGCTAATGAAATTAATAAGCCAACTCCCCAAGCAAGTAATACTCCGACCATAGAAGGAATAATGGCTCCTCCAATAATTCCAAGTATAGCTGGAACTGCTATAATAGCAATAAAGATAAATGCAAAAATCATATCTTCTCCTTTTTTAATATGCTTCTCCACAAAAAATTTGGAAAGAGCCGGAATCGAACCGGCGACATTCGGGTCTTCAACCCGGCGCTCTACCAACTGAACTATCTTTCCTCTTAAAATACGGAAGCAACAGGGGTCGAACCTGCAAGGCCGTTAGGCTCGTCGCATTTCAAGTGCGGTTCCGTCGCCAACTATCGGATTGTGCTTCCTTCTATATTCTCTATCATATTTTCTGCCGTTACCTTTATTTTTACTTTTATAAGTAGGTAACTGACTATCGCAGTTATGACAAATTAATCTAAAATTTTCTTCTGTATGATTAGTGGAATCTCCATCAATATGATCTAAAATAAAAATTAATTCTTTCCCATTCCACACATTATCTATTCCACATATAATACATTTGTTATTCTGTTTTTCTAAAAAATAAATTTTTATTTTTGCTTTTGCCCACCAATTAAGTCTTTCTAGTTTTCCTTCTTGCATTAAAACAATATGGTTCACTCTAGTATTATTGTTAGATATGTTAAAACCTTTTCCTTTAACACACTCTTTGCAATAACCTGTTTTATTTCCTCTGCTAAGTTTTTTTCCACAAGAACAAAATTTTTCCGCTCTTGTATATCTTGTTTCTGGCTGAAGTTTACTCATAAGTTTCTCCTTATAAAGTATCTTTCCAGTCGCACTTTGTTAGCAAGACAGAGTGGTAGTAGCCGCTACCATACCTTCCATTAATCTTTGCAAGCTCCACAAGCACCACAATGTGGCACTTCTATTTTTTTATTCTTCATTTTTTTTGCGTATTTGTAAAGTGCAAATACCATTAATCCGAATAATAAAAATGTTATTCCTATACCTATAATTGTTTCACTCATAATTATATCTTTATCATCTTATTTTTATCTTATCTTAAATTAGTTTGAACTAAACCAAATGTTTTAATTATACAGATGGAACAAACATGTTTTTGTGTATTAGAAGGTTCAATATCTAACACTGAGCTTTTTTCGTCTCCATTTAATATTTCGTTAACTTCACCATAAAAAGCAAAGCCACTTTTAAATTCTTTTTTACAAGCATCACAAGTAAAAACTGCTTTATTTTCTTTCATTTTTCCTCTTAATTAATTATATCTTTATGAGATAATTTTGTCAATTAATATTAAATACTTTCTTAAGATAAGTAAGATATTCTTTGTCATTACACATTCCCTTATCAGGGCTATCCGATATTTTCGCCACTGGCAAACCATTACATTTTACAATTTTCATTACAATTTGTAGTGGAGTTATATCTTCAAAATCATTAGTTAGATTAGTTCCAATACCAAAACTAACTTTAGCAGCAAATTTAAATTTATTATAAATTTTAGCAGCTGTTTCAAAGGTAAGCCCATCTGAAAAAACTAACGTTTTTGTTTTTGGTTCAACACCCAATTTTGAATAATGACAGATTACCTTTCTGGCCCAAACATCTGGATCTCCACTATCATGTCTTATTCCATCATATAGTTTAGCAAAGTAAAGATCAAAATCTTCAAGAAAAGCATCTACTCCAAGAGTATCAGAAAGAGCAATTCCCAAGTCTCCTCTATATTCATTGCACCAAGCTTGCAACATTGCCTTTTGACTATTTCTTAAAGAAACATCTTCTTGCCCTTGACCAGCCATAATCCATTCATGAGCCATTGTTCCAATGGGCTTTAAGTTATACTTCTTGGCAAAATATACATTGCTAGTTCCTATAAAATTAGGAAGGTCTTTCATTTTTTCAACACATTGTTTTTGCCAATAATGACTAAATCTTCTTCTGGTTCCAAAATCAGCAAAAGGAAAACCTTTATCTCTTGCAATAAGATATTTTGCATTTTATTTATTAGTGCCATTTATCCAATGCTTTGCAGTATAAGCAATTTTATTATTTTCAAAATATACTTCATTAACTATTGCAAGAATAGGAACTTCAAATAAAATAGTAAGATACCAAGGTCCTTTTACTTTGATTTTTAATTCATCACCAATCAAACGAATCTCAATATGATTTTTATTTGGTTGATAAATCCTAAGAAAATCAATAAAGTCTTCTTGAAAGAATCTAATAGTTCTTAGATAATCTAATTCTTCTTTGGTAAAGCGAAGATTACACCAAGCACCAATTTGTGATTTTATTTGACCAGCAATTATATCAGTCCACTTTGCTTCATTGCGACACTTAAATTCATATTCTACATTCAATGTAGGAAATTGATGGAGTGCAGCTTGCATCATAGTAAGTTTATATAAGTCAGTGTCAAGAAGTGATTTAATAATCATCTCTAAACTCCTTTAAATCTATAACTGGCACTGCTTCATGCTTGTGCTTATTTTCTGCATGACGTTTAATTACAAAACTCATAATCTCATCAGGAATATCAATAGAAGAGTATATTTCTCCAGTAAGATATCTGATTGCTGGTTCCATTTCATTATAGGAATAGCCAAGATCACCTTCATCAGTTTGACCTTCTTGTAATCCAGCTGAAGGGACACGATCAATCATATCATCATCAATCCATCCAGAACACACAAAATTATCCAGAAGTTGATAAACTTCAGATTTAAACAAACTTCCAATAGGAAAAATATCTGCGAGAGCATCTCCACCTTTTGTGTCATAACCAATAAAGTCTTCTGACAAATTACCAGTTCCGATAACACGAACTCTCTTTCCAGTTTTTTCTGCAATGTCTGTGCAAAAAGTATAAAGGTAAGCCATTCGAATTCTTGACTTAATATTTCCAAAATTAACATTACTTAAAGCTGGTCCATCTATTGTTTGTTTTTCTACTTCAGAAACAGCTATACCTATGTAAGTTTCTCTATAGTTAATTGCAAGCTTTTCAGCAATTTTTCTTGAGTTTGAGTTAAACACTCTAAAGTCTTTATATCCATATGGCATTCCATAACCATATACATTTTTTTTACCTAAAGCAATCACACATAAAATAGCAACTAACGTGCTATCTGCTCCACCGCTCATTCCTATTACTGCAACATCAGTAAAGTCTCTTAATTCTTTTATTACTTTATTAACCAAAAGAATCTTGCTTACAATGGCCATGACACTACTCCAACATTTATTGTCTTAAGATAATTTAATGTTTCTTTTGCTGTTTTCGGTGAAATACCAGCACAAGCATTTTTAACAATATAAGTATTGCTAAAATGCATTGCATCTATAATAGTTGCTTTAACACAAATCTCTGTGGCTATTCCACAAATATATATCTCAATAGGAGATCCGTACATACCTGTTAAAGTTAAAGAACAAATTATACCCTTAAGTCCAGTTGCTACTCCATCTGAATCATTAAACGCAGAATAAGAATCAGCATCAATATTCATTCCTTTTCTAACAATAATGTTAATTGCCCTTTGGTCAAGAACCGGATGCAATTTTGCTCCTTCACTTCCTTGAATACAATGATCTGGCCAAACTGTTTCTCCTGCTACAGTATCATAAGGTTTAACCGCATTTCCATATCGTGAAGCAAATGAAATATGATTTCGTGGATGCCAATCTTGAGTAGCAATAACTAAATCAAATCTTCCTGATTGAGTTAAGTAATTAATCGAAGGAATGATTTTTGCTCCATTTTCAACTGCAAGCGAACCACCGGGGCAAAAATCGTTTTGAACATCAACAATAATTAAAACTTTCATTTTTTCTCCATTGGCTTTACTGTTACAACTGTTACAGTATAGCTAACTTCAGATTTTGTAGTCATAGACCAACTACTACCTTCTCTTTCATGAAATTCAGATTCCCAAAGCCATTCTTTTAAAAACTCTGAATAATCTTCCTTTGCTTGTTTATCAGTTCTACCATTTATTTCAAATATTCCGCCCTCTGAAGAAAAAATATTATTATTAAAATAAGCTTCAATTCTTTTCCTATTTTGTTCACGAATTTTAATTCTTTGAGAAGTTTCGCTATCTTTAAAATCAGATGGTTCTTTCATTTTTTCCTTATTAGACCGAGAGGGATTCGAACCCTCACTGTATGGATTTTAAGTCCATTGACTCTGCCAATTGGCCCACCGGTCCATTAATCGTAAATCTCCCATTCATCTTTATCCCAATCCCAATGTCTGTTATCATAACAGGCAATACCAAGATAAAATTTCCAAATGCTTACCTCAAAATAAAGACCTGCATGATCGCATCTTTTATCCCAACGCATAATAAAATCAAAATTAGTAGATTTGTTGTCTTTCCAATAAGCAGTTTGAAATTCAAAGTACTTATTTTTTGTAAAAGGAACCTTTTTGCCGATTGTCATTCTATTCCTTTATAAGCCCATTCTTCTTTAAGGTAATCAACTGCGTCTAATTCTTTTGGAGTTGGGATATGTTCTTCGTTTCTATGAGTCCAAACAAAAGAAATTCTATTTAAAATATAACCTTTCTTTTCAAGGTAGGTGATGGCGATATCTTCACTGTTACTCCAAATGGTCTTCCATCTTTCTTTCATACTTAATTATACCATTTTATAAAAATTTTGTCAATAATCTTTGGTCTTAATTTTAGTGATAATACGGTTACCTATTCTATCCAAAAAACCAGTAACTGGAGTAAGAACCATTCCTTCTGCCTTTTGTGTGTTTTGAGATACAACAGAATCAAATCCTGCCTTAACTCTTTCTTCTGCAAACTTAAGAGATCCTTCAAAAACAACTGGAACAACGTCTAAATCAAGCTTCTTAGCAATATCTTCAATGCTATCTCTGCGAAGCCAAATACCATCGATGTTAATATCAAAGAGGATAAAATCAACTCCATCCGAAATGTAGTTTTCACCACCCTTTTGAATCTTAGCTCCATAACCTTCGCCGAAGAAAATTAATTCTACAAAATCATCAAAGATTTTCGGAATCTCTACTCTCATTCTTGTTCTAATTTCCATTAACTTTATAAGAAGAAAAGACGGAATCTGTGCGTTGTCAGATCGTCCATAAATATAATCTTCACCCGAATTAAGAAAATTTAAGCGGATGTTTGTTCCATCAATTTTTTCGGTTCCAGTCCAAGGAAATTGAGTAGCATAAAGCAATTCAAATTCATCAGTTGAAAATTCTGGAAAAGCTGAATCTCGTCCATCGATAAGTTGATTCCTGAATGAACCAGAGGTATAACGCTTGTAAAGTGAATTAATTTTTGGATACTTCATAATAATTTCCTAATGCACAGAAGAGGAGTTGAACCTCCATGACCTCTCGGTCGCTGACTTCTTAGGCCAGTGCGTCTACCAGTTTCACCACCTGTGCGTTACGTTCCTGAATCTTGATATTTTGTCCACCATTCCGGCCCATCTTTAGGATCTTTGTTAGAATTTTCCATGCACCAAAGAGCATCTCGATTAATAGCTTTCTTTGATTGCAAGATAAGAGCTTCCCAAAATGCCACACATGTTTCGTCTTCAATTTGTGTAACAAAATCTCTAGCTTGTTGATTGAAATCCGTGCCCTCGGGAAAATCAAGAAACATGTTCTTGAAATCTTCTTCTTTATGAACAAATTTCTTAATCAATAAAACTACACTTTTAGAAATCCTAACTAATGAACTCATATTAATTCCTTATTACCAGAGGAGGGATTCGAACCCTCACCTGTATAAATTGCCCCGAGGGAGAGTCGAACTCCCACCCAATTAAGGACTGGTTCTAAGCCAGCTGACTATGCCAATTCGTCTACCAGGGCGTTATTCAAAAAATAATGTTCTTCCATATGACAATTAGCACAAAGAACCATACATTTATTTAATTCTTTTTTGAATCTTTCTTTAGAAAAACTTATAAAACAATACCTTATATTGTTTTCTTTTTCCTCTGGATCTAAATGATGAAAATGTAAAACATACCATCTTTTATCCCCACACTTTTCACATTTTAAATCTTTTTTAAACTCTTTAAATTCTTTTAATAATTCGTTTGTTCTTTTACGTGCTTTTTAACATAATATTTTTTATTATTGTTATAATGTTCTTTTGCATATTCTTTTTGACATTTTTTACAATAGGATTGCAATTTATCTCTTTTCAATCCAAACATATTAATAGTTAATTCTTTATTACATTTTGAACAAATCTTTACCATATTTTAATTTTTATGTTTCCTCTTTATTCAGGATAGCAAGATTTTAGCATAAGAAATATATATATAATTCCTGCTGCAATACCCACTACAACTGCAAATATTTTTAAACATTCCGTAAATCTAGATGGATGTTCCCGACCACCTCGATCATATTGCTTACTAAAAAAACATTTACTTCTCATTTTTCACCTTTATATTCAGAGTGGAAGGAATCGAACCTTCGTTATGGAGTCCCAAACCCCAGGTAATGCCATTATACCACACTCTGTATTATTTCTTTAATAAATTACAAATGCTAACTCTTACAAAATCTAAAATTTTTCCGTATCCCTGAAAATTTTCATAACTATTAGTTATTCTTTTTAAATTTCTTTCTCTTTCGTCTCTGTAAGGATTACGACTAAATCCTCCAACTCCATCATCTGGATTTTTTTCATCCCAAAATTTTTCTGCTGCTCGCCCAACTTCTTCTGCTTCAGCTTTAACTGATTCGGCAAGAGCATTCGCATATTTTTCTTCAGCCCATTCTAAAACAAAATTGGCTGAATCTGCGTCAGACCAGTCGGAAGTATTTTTCATATTTACTCCTTAAATGAAAAGTCCAACAAGAAAAAGAATGAATCCTACCGCGAAAAGAATTCCTCCAATGATGTAACTAATTATTACTTTAGGGCCTTCTGGCTGTTCATCCAAATTAAAAATAAGATAATGCTGACGAATCTCGGCACCGTTGTCTTTTAACCATTCTGATTTTATAGCACTATGTCTATCCGTTCCGTTATAAAACAAATAACCACTGATAATTAACATTCCTATTCCAACTAATAAAGCTACCATTTTTTCCCCTTTGTTTATTATATCATTTTATATTTTTTTTGTAAAGATTTATAAAAATATTCGGGCGCTTAGCTACCAGCCAGCGCGCACCGCTCCGCACTCAAGCTTGAAATGGTGCACCACTCAAGCATCGTCAGTAACGGGAATGGGCAGTGTTGACCCGCTTGGGACGCGAACCCCAAACTATCAACCGAATAAAAATACTAATAAACAGCCACCACCAAATAAAATAAATAATACTATTGTTCTAAACCAAAACATAGAGCCTACAGCAGGAATCGAACCCGCGACATTTTCCTTACAAGGGAAACGCTCTAGCCAGCTGAGCTATGTAGGCTTGTTTTAAAGAATGATGTTTTCATCTTCTTTGTTTAAAGGTCTTAAAAATTCTTCTACTTCTTTCTCCACTTGAAAATAAGGAAAATGTTGCAACTTCCTTATTAATTTAATTGCTTCACGCCTTTCATTAAGATATGGATGAATCTTCGGCCTTAATTCATTAAAAATTTTGCGTCGCATTTTTATTTTTCTATAAAAATAAAGAAACGTGAAAATTATTCCTAAAACCATTCCGAGTGCTAATAACCAATTGAACATCATACTGAAAACTCTCCAACCACTTTAGAATAATTTTCTCGTGTATCCTTCTTTTTAATTTCAGTTTCTAAATTATTTGCACTTTCCTGAGCTAATTCTGAAGATTCAAATTTTGCGATATAATCACTCCTATACAAATCCTTTCTAGCCCAATACAATCCTTCTTTTATAACTGTTATGTCTTTTCCTTCAATTATTTCTACATGTGGCGCTTTATCCATTAAATGATTCCACCCGATACAACCCCGAGAATCTATATGCGTAGCCTTTCTTACCATGTATTCAAAAGTGTCATCTTCTTTCATTAATTCAATTATTTGAATTCTTCCAATAAGTTTTTTATTCTCTTTATAGTTCTTTTGCCATTCTGCTTTTGATTTTTGTTTTTCTGTTGCTCGTTTAATTTCTCTTATCAAGAATCCAATAAAAAAAGCATTATCATGATTTAATAAATCTGACATATAACCTATAGCATGTACCAATTCAATAAAAAGATAAGCCCCACCAATAGCAATTAATATAATCCAAATAGTACCCATTTCCTTCTCCTTCTTTTTTGAATAGGGTATACGAGGGGATTCGAACCCCAATGTCAGCACCACAAGCTGAAGTGTTACCATTACACTACATACACCATGATTTAAGAATAATATGCAATAAGATCAACTGTGACAAAAATGCCGAAAGCTAATAGAAAAATCCATAGCAACGGATTTATTTTTCCATCTTATTTTCTCCTTATTTTCTACTTTTTATATCATCTAAAGCCTTAAGCAAGCCACCTATAAATATAATAAAAAAAGCCATTACTACGAAAAAGACTGTTGGTCCCCAAAGAGGAGCAAGAACCCAAATCCATCCCCAAGCAATATAATTACTTAATTTAAGCACTATAAAAGCAATGGTCAATATTCCAAAAAATCCAATTCCATTTGACACTGCATATTTTTTTTCTGCCATATTTAATTATATCCTTATTATATAATTTTGTCAAATAATTTATTTGTTCTGCAACTTGTAAAGTTTTAGTTCAAGCTCGGTGATGCGTGCCGCCGCCTTTCCCTCTATCTCAACCTCGTTGAGCATGGCCCTAGTCGCGTCGTCACACTTCTGCTCAGCCTCTACCCGTGCTGTGTGTTCGGCGGCGAGTGCTTTTTGGTGATCCTCGACAAGAATAACCCATTGGTCATGGTGGCCCCACGATGGCTCGTGCATGAAAAACGTATCATCTACCTGATGTTCTGCCGTGTATCGCTTCACGTCCTGCGGTGGTGCGGTGAACTCTTCTTTGCCAGCCTCATATGCCTGCACTACTTGAGCCTCAAATTCACCGCACTTCTTTGTCAGTTCGTCAGATTCGTCAATGAGCCGTTGTACAGCGTCAGTCAGTGCATTAACACTGTCGTCGCTCATCATCTCTTTTTGCCGTAGCTTTCTATTTTCGGCTTTCATCCGATAAATACGTTGTAGTAAATAGCGACCGTCCTTCGCAATTGGCCACGGATATTCGTTGTTGTTAAGCCGTTCCTGATAAACAGATGGCATACCTTCCGGCTTCATTTTTTCATCCATATTGTCCTCTAAAATCTAACTTTAGCATATTGTATATAATTTGAAAAAGATTGTAAAATGGGTTCTCTTGTTTCGTTCCAAGGAGATTTTGTCCATTCCCAATCTCCATTTTCTAATTTTACAATTCTTACGCTTTCAGAAATCGCGTCTAACTGACCTTCCATATAAGCATATTCCATGAAGAAACTTTTAGTTTCTAAATCAACGCTTCCTTCGGCTTTAGCTATTTGCTCTACTAAAGTTATGTTTGGATTAGTAAGATATTGATCCACTTCATCTCTTTAATCGCTTAAGCTGAGTAGTTTTAATTATAAGCATAATTGATACAATTACACACAGAATTGAAATAGCAGCTCGTAACGTTTTATCCATTTATTTTCCCCCATTGCAACGGGTGGGACTTGAACCTTCGATGTGTCTTTGAGCGATAGAGGAATTGAACCACTCGTCTTACCTCCGAGATTATTTTTAGACCACAGTTTTACAGACTGCCACCCGGAATATCGCCCGTTTTTTATTATAAATTCTGTATTAGAATATACAAATATACAGCAGCAAGAAAACCAAGAACCGTAAAAGTAAATAAATTAACCACATTCAACCTCTTATCAATTATTGTCTGGGCCTTCCCAGATTTCTTCAATAATAATTTTCATTCCTCTTTCTCTAATTGCTAGAGCACCCTTAACAACTAAGAAGGTAATTCCTGCTATTAGTGCAACTGATACAATCACACTAATAATAAAAGTAATTGCTGCTCCAGTTTTTGCTCGTTTAAAATTTTTATCAAAATCATTTTTTTTCATAATTAATTATACAATTTTTGAAATTTTTAGTCAATTTTTTCTATTTGTCACTCTTCATCGTAATCATCAATCATAGTAAGAGAAAGAGTATTTTCCCTTTCTCCACGTCCTACTTTATCAAAAGCATCGTCTTCAGATTCTGCTAAAACAGATATCTTTTCTTCCCAAACACTTAATATAGAAACAACATAATTCTTTTGCATATTACCCCAAATAAAAAATCACTCCTATAGCCAAGATTCTGTGAGGTTACATGTAACCTTACCCTTCATCTATCTCACTTTTTCAAGTGGCTCTTACGAGCTGCCCTCGACCCGATCATTATCGCGTTGCTCACCCGCTAGATCTTCTTGAGGTTGCATCCTCGGTGGTGCAAATGAATTAACAAAAATTGGGACTTAGACGCTCCCCACTTTACAAGCCAGTCTGTCGGCAAAACCTACCCCAAAGCTTTTATATGCATCTTATTGTGCAATAGGGTAATTGTTAATTCTCCCACCTTAAGCAATGATGTCCTGAGCTTCCTCTATAACATTAATGTTACAGCGAAGGGTCAGAGTGATCTAATTCTTTTTCATTGAAGCCATTGTTTCTTTAAAATGCTTTTTACATATACCGTGAGATATAGGATATTCAGTTTTTTCAACTGTTCCTTTTTTCCACTTTATGAAAGAAGGTTTTCCTTCTTTCTCGCAATTAGCACAAATAACTTTTATATGACCTTTTTTCCATTTTTCTTCTTCTGCTTCTTGTATGAACTTAGAAATTTTCATTGTTCTATCCTCTATTACTTAACTTTCCTGTTCACTATTTAAAATCAGAATTTTTAATTACTTCAATTTGCTTTCGTATCCACTTCATAAAATTAATAGCTTTTTCTTCGGCATTAAAGGTTCCAGTTCCAGTATCTTCAATTGGAACTTCAAACTCTAATTTCAGTTCTGTTTCGTAGTATAAAATACCACTACGGTAAGATTTAAAATAAACTTTTCGCTTATCTTTTACATGGTCTTTTAAATTTAAATTCATATTTTTTCCTTTAAAATAAAGGGCAAGGTATTGCAAAAAGAGTTTTTTTCGTGCTCTGCCAATTGAGCTATCTCCCGTCGAAATTTCGGGAGAGCAGGAATCGAACCTACAACCACGCGTTTAATAGACGATAATCTTTTCAACTTCAGCCCTGTATTAATAGTATTCTATCTTTAAATTTTCTGGTTTTACAGCTTCTTCTACAGCTCGATTAATTTCTTTTTCAAGCTCATCTTTATCCAGCATCATTTCAGAAGCCTTTAACTTTAACCATAATTTAAATTTCTTATGTTCTGTTAATCTCTTAAAAGCATTTTGAAAATTTTGCTTTCTGCTTCTTTCTTCTTGTCCAGTGACTAAAGTTCCACTGTCTTGATGCTTTATTCTACAACAATTTTGATGTTTATTCCTATGTTGTCCACCAGAGCCTTTACCAGAAAACCAAGTAATTTCTAAATCCTTTTTAGTTACAGAAAATAACAGTTTTCTTTTTTTCATTTTTCCTTAAAATAAAAGAGCAAGGAAATATAATGAGAGTTTAATTTTCCGTTAACCTCATTACTTCAGCCCTATATTATATATGTATTCTTCACCCCATTTACTAAACAAATGTTTTCCATAAATGAGATTATATGTCAAAGATCAAAGAGCAAGGATGTTTACTTGGGGGTATTAAAATTAAAAGTTTCGTTAACCCAAATAATTCAGCTCTTTACGGAACCGACGAGAATCGAACTCGCTATCTCAAGCTTGACAGGCTTGCGGCTCTACCGGTTTGCCCTCGGTTCCAAATTTAAATTGCCAGAAAAAAGTATGACTGGTTTATCTGAATCATCGCCTACACTAATCTGCACATTTCCAGAAGCACCTATATAATCAAGACATGCATTTAAATCATCATAAACAACCATGTCATAATCCATCCAGTCAGGATGTTCTTCTATCAACTCTCTTAAAGTCATTTTTCCTTCTTTTTATACGACGGCGATGGGACTTGAACCCACATACCCTTGTTTAACAGACAAGTGCTGGACCATTCAGCTACACCGTCAATGTACAGGTCGGGTGGGACTCGAACCCACATAAAAAACTAGTTTTGGAGACTAGCGAGCTTCCAATTGCTCAACCGACCTAAGTAATGACAGGGGTGGGATTTGAGCCCACGATTTCTTGGATATGAACCAAGCGCATTAAACCGCTATGCTACCCTGCCATGTCAACCCCAAAAAATTTTTGTTACAATATCATTAGCATCTATAACTACATTAAGGCGTTCTTCATCATAAGCTTCTGTAATTACTTGATTTGGCTTAATGACCCTAATGCGTTCATAAGACTTCAAAGGGAAAACTGCTTCTTTAATATCAAGACCAATAGCGACATCAAAATCTCTTTCAGTCATTATTTTGCCTCTCTTACTACATTATACAACGATACAAAATTTTTGTCAAGATCATGGTCTTCATGAAGATGACCAAAAAACCATTTCTTAAATTTAACTTCATGAGCTACATCTTGAAGATACTCTTGAAACTCCCATTCCTCTCTAGCATTTTTATAGCTTAAGTCAAAAATGGTCATTAAAAACTTAAAGGATTCTCTTGGAGGAACATGTGTGATTATAAAATCAACTTCCTTGCCAACTTCTTCAAGATTCTTTATTCCAAGCATAAATTCTTTCAATGTTGGAAGCTCCTGCCTCCACCAAGAAATAAATTCAAGCCTTCGTGCTTTGTCTACTGAAAATCCTCCGCCCATAGTCCAGATCTTCTTTCCATCTATTTCGTAGATTCGGCCCCTACGAAGATGAAAAATACTATCGCTTACTACTCCAACATCAGAACCAAATTTTTCTTCAGTTGGAAGTTGCTTCAATCTGTCATGATTCTCATGATTGCCATCAATAAACAAAGTAGTGAAAGGAAAATTATTGTAAACTTGAATTACTTTCCTTTCTCTTTTTGTAAGAGAAGCATCCCAAAGCACTCCAAAATCTCCAGCAATAATTAAAAAATCATTCTTCGTTAAATCTTTGCCATCTCCTTTGGCAAAATTGATAATTTTGGCAATATCAATATTGCCATGTGAATCACCTGTTACAAAAATCATTTTACCCTTCTTTTAATAGTGGAAGCCGTGGAAATCGAATCCACCTCACTCTCCTTGCAAGGGAGGGTCGCCAGCCTTGGAACATTCGCCCCCAAATTATTGTGGAATAATATTTACAATTTGTTTTTTCAACCAAATTTCTGCTCGGTCCACAACATCCATATCTATAACCTCTTCGGCTTTCTTTAATGTAGTGAATCGTGATATGCCAGGACCATAATCATGTTCTGCCCATACTACATAAGACTTATCACTATCACATCGTGCATACCTCCAAAAAATAAACCGTTTTCGTTGAACTTTAAATTTGCCATCGGCATATTTTAATATTCTATACAGCATAAACCAATCCCCCAAATTTACCATATTCTTGAACTAAATACCTCTTCTTCCCATTCAGCGTAATCATCAAATTCACCAAAAGTAGCAAAATGTGTTGTGTGGTCCTATTGCCTCACACCAAGTTTTGCTTTGATGACCAGGACCATGCTAAATATACGCTATGCATAATCCTTTAGCCTTTCGATCTTTAATTTTTTTCTTACGACTAATTTTAATCTCTTCAAGAATTTGTTTGACCTCTTTCGTCACCTTTTCTTTCCTCCAGCGCATATAGTTCCATCTGGATAAAAACCCTTACAATAAACGCATTCAGTTTCATTATCATCACTATATTTTATTGGATTAGCAACCAATTTATTAGTTCCACCTTTTAAAAAAAAAGGAAATTCCCTGTTGCAATTGCTACAAATAAATGTTTTCATATTTCCAAATAAAAAGCCCCTGCTATTGCAGGGGCTTGAACTATAACACCTATGGTGTTATGATGGTCCAATACCCCTGTTTCTAAACCAATCCATCGCTGGTTGATTAGAATAATGCGCGAGTGCTTTTAATGTATTTAGTCTTGATAACTTTTTCATAACAATTCTACCTTTACAACTTCTATTATATATGATTTAAAAATGTTTGTCAAGCAATTAATTCTTTTTTATCTTTTTGATGTTCTTCCCATTCATCTTTAGAATAATAAACTCCTTCTTCTTCGTCAAATATAGCGTCATAAGCAAAAGACCAAGTGCCATCATGAAGCTGTGTGTAATGTTCCATGTTGTTTGTCAGTTCAGAAGTTAACATATAAACAAAATCAAAATCAAATCCAGTTGAAATTTGCGTACAATCACCTATCTTGTACCATTCTCCATTATGGTCAGATTCAACAAAATGGATATCTACATAACTGGCAGTGTACCATTCATTTTCGCTATCAACAAAGATACAGTCATCTCTAAAACAGTTTCCTGCATTATAAGTATATACAACTAACTCATTATAGCAATCGCCACAATATATTTCATCAAAAAATGTATATTCATCATCTTCTCCACTAATAGAGGTTCCACATTCGTCACAACCATGCGTGAAATTGGCGTTTTGTTCTAAAATAGCCGAACCACTATTTATTAGATCATCCAAACTTTTTGGTAAATCGTAAAGGTCTCCATCGTGAAAACTTTGTTCTCCCTTACCAATGTAAAGATGAGTTGAACCTATAGAACTAACAACATAAACATCATTATTGATAAATTTAAATTTTGAATAATCTTGAAAAATAAATCTTGATTTATTGTTTTCATCATATAAAAGATGAACAGGATATTTAGATTCCCAATATTCTTCATCATCAGTATACTCAAATTTTATTGTATCAAATACCTTATTTAAGGAAGAGTTTTCTATTGTTTTATGCGGATACCAATTAAGAATTTTGATAATACCTTCTGCTGTAAGAATTCCCCAAGCTCTTGAAATGGTTTTTTGCGCTACTATTCCTCTATAGTTTTTTTCACCACTGACAGAAACAGTAATCATAACTCTGCTTTTATCACCAATAAGCCCAGGAATTCCTGACCAATAAGCATAGCTATAAGAAGATTTAAGATCAAGACAAGAAGACCAACTTTCTTCAGTAGAACAAAGAAACCAATCTGCAAAGTTAGCAGTAATGTTTATTGTCAGTCCATCACTTTTTTTTGGTAATGTGCAAGCTCCAATCCTATTTAAGAGTTTATCAACAGTATCAATGATTTCTTCTTTTTCTTCTTCTGTATACTTAGGCTTTGTTTTAAGATATATGCTAAGTCTAAGATCATAATATAAATGTCTATAATATAATTCATCAGTGTAAAAATTTATAAGAGCTTTTCTAACTTTTACACTATCTTTATTAATGAGAACCTTGCCATCTCTAAAGTTTTCATAAGAAACTAAATAATTGTTTTTAAAACCATAGAATCTTGCTCTAAAAAGTACCCATCCTTCATCCTTACTTTCAATATTTTCTATATCACGATATTTAATTGTTTTAGAAATTCTCAAGCTATCACTATAATTAACAAGTTTAGCTATTTTATCAGGAAGAGTGGGTGTCATAAGTTGAGTTGAAAAGTAAATATTACTATCATTATCTAAAGAAAAATGATCTTGAACAAGATCATCAACTTTTTTTCTATTACTATAATCTTGAGTTTCTTCATTTGGTTTTGAAAAAGTAAACATCTATCCCTCTTTTATTTAATTATACTAAAAATTATTTTTTTTGTAAATGCTGTTTTAGAAAACACCTGGACCTTGAACTTGAGCTGCTATATCATTTAATCCAACTACAATTTCATCATCTTCAAAATCATCTTCAAAATCATTTTCTGTTTTAAGAAACGTATTATTAATAATCATAGAAGTAAGAGTAGTATTGTCTTGTGAAAAGAATATAGGTATATTCTTATCATATTCGCCAGTGTCTAAATTTACTCCCAAGTTATGTTGCCCAGAGTTTTGACTTGTGTGATAGGCATAAAGTCCAGGAAATTTTGCTCCTTTATTTTTTTTAGCAATTTTTAATCCGGAAGTATCCAAATAAATATAACAGAATTTTTTATAGTCTTCTTGTGTTTCGTGAAATAACATTTCAAAATAATATTTGCCGATTAATTTTCCTTCTGGAATGTCTTTTACATATTCAAAATCTTTAATAAAAGAAGAAAGAATTTCGTCCAAATTAACACAAATTGGATATTCTCCAACTACAGAAATATAGCTCTTTCTGGTTTTCTTATTTCTTGTGGTGAGAAGCCAAGATCTAACAATAAATCTATCTATTTCTATTCCTTGATAATTTTTCTTTACACCATCAGTAATATAAGCAATTGCTCTGTTTTTATCTACAATTGCTCCGGGAAGTCCAGTCCAAAACATTTCTTCATAATCTGAATCTACATTAATACAGCTAGTCCATTTTTCTTTTGTAGAAGCCATAAACATATCTGCTGGGTTGCAAGATATAACCAGCTCCATATCTTTTTTTGGAGGAGTATAGGCTCCTATTTTTTCAAATATTTCTTTGATAGTTTGTTTTAGAAAAAGTTCTATTTCTTTACTTCCTAAAACGTCTTTAAGAGGTAAAGTTAATTTATTATAAATTTCTCCATAAAGATGTTGAACGCTAAAGCTCACTCCATTTAATTTACGTGTATTTTCTTCTTTAGTGCTAATATAAGTAAAATTAACAGCTAATTCATTTTGTATTGTTGAAAATGCAAATGCAAATGAAGATTCTCTTCTATCATTTTTACCCAAAAGATTTTTCACAAAATCCAATATTTTATGATTAATTTCATCATAAAAATCATTAGATATTCTTTCCTGTAGTGTGTGTTTGAAATCAGAAAGATGAGTTTTATAGAAATTGTAAGTTGCTTTAAAAAGTTTAACGGAGTTTTTACCTATAAGAATTTTTCCATTAGAAAAATCTTCATACGTAACTTGATATTCTCTCGCAAAGGTATTAAAACTTCGTGCAAAGATACCCCAGCCCCTGTCTAAAGGTTCTAAACTCATAGTTTTAATTTTAAATCTTTTTCGAAGGTCTGGAGCATCACCAATAATAGCCTTATACTCTGGAGCTATATTCGGATCATAAAGAACTCTATACTTAAAAAGTGATTGGGATTGATCAACTAAATTGAAGTGCTTTTCAACTATTTTATTAAGGATTAAAAGATTTTTTGTGTCTTGGGGATTTCGCATTTTTCCTCTACATTTATTCTAACATTTTTAGTTTTTTTTGTAAATGTTTTCTATATAATAAAAAAAGACCAGCCGAAGCTGGTCTTTGTAATAACAAAAAGAACGGAACAAGTAATTATCAAAAGGCGTTTACATAATACGTTAACCTTTTAACTTCAGTTCCGAAAAGAAGGGGGTTGTGCGAGTTACCTCGCAATTATACTATTTTTGGGTTTACAACTGAATTTATAGTTGTATCCAATTGAGGACTATTTATTTTTCCAACTGAAGGAACTTCGCCAATTAAATCAACTTTTTCCTTTGAAGCATTTACAGTTTCACTATTTAGACTTATTACATCTTTAATAATTTTTGTTGGATTATTTGTATTTAGACTTACTGGATCAGACATTTATTTCTCCTATACTTTAACTTTACTCTTCCCAATCATCGTTCCAATCAGTATAATCTAAAGTTTCATTATCTATAATTTCTACATCTACATTGTCAGTAAAAGCAATATATACTTTTTCTATTAAAGTTGGATAAGAAAAATTTTCTATTTCTTCGATGATTAAACCAATCATATCATCTTTTATTTTCTCATCATGATCCTTTTTTTTGATTTGTTCTTCTGGAAAAAAAAGGTTCCAACAATAAATAAGTTTGTCATTGTCAGTAGAAATGATTTCTGCCACTTCTTCTGCTATTTCTTTAATATCTTTTTTCATAGTTTATTCTTTACCAAAAACCAAAAACATAAAGACGATTCCTAAAGCAGTAATACCTACTGTTAAAGGCGGGAAAGACCCTATTACAAATAATGCTATTACTCCTAAAATTCCAAACGAGAGAAACTTGATAAATGTTCCCATTTAAAATGATCCTATTGCATTTTCATATTCTTCTAATTCAGCAATACATTTTTGTGTATCTTCGTCATACATTTCATATGCAATTCCACTACGTTCTAATTCTTTATAAAGAATATCAGCACCTTCAGGACTAATGAAGGTACCTAAAGATTTCATATACGTTAAATTGTCACTGGCTTTTCCAGTTATGCTACAAGTCATTTCTTCGTTCAATTTTGCAAGCTCCTCTGGTGTAATGGGTTCATCATTCCATTCATAGTCAGAATCATAACCACCGTAAAAACCACCATAACCATGTCTTGTATATCTAACTGGCATTTTGTATGGTGCTTTAAATTTACAATCAACACTACTAAGAATTGATTGAGAAAACTTTAATGCATTTTCAAGTTCTTCAATATCAACAAATTCATCTTTGGTATGATGATTGTAATAACCAACGCTTAAATTACAAGTTGATATTTGCTCACTAATATTGTCAGCATCAGACACTAAACCCATAGCAGCAGTATACCCGAAATCTTTTCCTATTGCTTCCAAGGCTTCTTCAAATTGTGGAGTTCCATAATCGTTATAAACGCAAAGAATATCAGATGATCCCATCCTATCAAAAGTAAGACCATAAGGAATAAATGATATATCATTATGCTTTATAAAAAAACTGGAACCCATAAGGCCAGATTCTTCCTGAACCGTAAAAAGAAAATTAAAATCATTTGTCTTTATTAGTTCAAGAATCATATAAATACCGCATTTATCATCTGCGCCTATATTTCCATAACCCTTGAGAAACTGATTGCCATAAATTGATACAAAACTTTGCAAGTAACCATCTATAGTATCTTGAACGCTATCCATATGAGCGTTAAGTAATGGCTTCTCCAAACAAGTAATGTTATAAATATTTCCCATATCATCCATAGAATACGGTATTCCTTCGGAACCGAGAAATTTAATTATAAAATCTTGCATTTTTCCTTCATCTCCTGATTGAGCAGGAATATGAAAAATATCTAAAAGTAGTTCTTTATTCACAATGTCTCCATTTTATCATTTTTATTTTTTTTGTCAATTCATTTGTGTACAAGTATAACAAATTGTATCTCTTGCATTGACAATTTCTTGCCTTTCCACAGTCATATTACATTTTTTACAAACTACAAAATATTTGTCGTAGCAAGTTGGGCAATAATAACTTCTCTGAACTATTTTTACTTCTTCTCTTGGATGATATTTACCACAACAATCGCAGTATTTGAATAAATTATTATAACAAGATTCACAATAATAGTTACTATCCTCGTCATATAACTCATCTTCTTCAAATATTGATTTATGGCATATCGAACACTTTAGTCCAGTTTGATCTGATATACATTTTTCATCTTTCACAAGTGCTTTAAATCCATTTTTCCAAGAAAAAATAGGACCATCTTCAAAATTTCCATCTGATTCGTTAATATAAAATTCACCACCTTTGCTCACGGTTTCAAAAACAATGTTTTTCACATCCATCTGCGAAAAATATTTGAATATTGTTTTATCTTGATATGCAAAACAACTCCATCCATTATTAAAAAATAATAGATTTATTTTATGTTTAACAACATCTGTATACTCATCAATGGCTTGAACTGAAAATGGTAAATTATTCATAACTCCATTTTTATAAAAAATTTCATTCGGATACCATTTTAATGTTCTTATATTATTATTTTGATTAAGAGTTAAAAATGTCCTTCCAAGCATTTTATCAGTTATAATTCCAAGATATTCTTTTTTCTCTCCTGTTGTAATATACAATAAAGCTTTATTTCTATCTGCTGCAAATCCGGGAAGTCCCGCCCAGTAGCAAGCAAAATATGTGCTTTCAAGATTAAGACAAGTAGTCCATTGTTCTCCAGTAGAACAAAGAAACCAATCAGCAAAATTTAAACTTAATACTACTTCAAATTTTGCTTTTGACGGTAAACGATTACTAATAATTTGATTTACTCTTTCTTCAAAATAATCATTAAGAGTAGATAAATGAAAGTCATTATATATTTTAATATCATTGCATAAAGAAGTTCTACCTCTATAAGAATCAAAGTAATACATCTTTAAATGTTTAAACAACCTTAATTCATTTTTATTTATAATAAGTTTACCTTGAACATAATTTTTATAAGAAATATGATATTCTTCAACGTACGTTGGAAAATATGATCTAAAAAATTCCCAAGATGTATCATAATTTTTCAATTTTTCCTTATCTATTGGAAATCTGGCTCTTAAATCTTCTCCAAGCCAAGGCAGATAAGTTTCATCTATATCTGGATTGTCTAATAGATTAACAAAACGACTGTTACTTTCTTGAGTTAGACCAAAGTTGTTTAAAACATATTTTTTAATTAAAGCATTGTTTCGGTCATCAACAAGTGAAGTATCTTTTGACATTTTATTTCCTAAAGATTTAATTTTTTAATTACAAATTTTGGTAGGCATGATTTTACTGCTTCTTCTAAAAAGTCTTTTTTTATATTATGAGATTCCGAAAGATAAGCAATTTCAAGCTCCATTTTAGGAAGAGTCCAATTGACAATTTCTGATAAAATACGACCCTTGTTAGGAGTTCCAACCCATATTCCTTTGGTTTTGAGATGCTGGTTCCATTGTATATCAATATAGTCTCTTGCTTCAGACGCAAAATATGCATTAATAATATTCTTTGCTTTTTCTTTAGTTTCCTTAATTTCTTTCTTGTTTTTTGGTGTCCAAGTTGAAAAAATAGCCCCTAGTCTAGTATCACTTTTTCCAACCTTTACTTCCATTTCAGATTTAATAAAAACATAATCTACATTTTTATTTGAATTAGCCGATGATTTAATTGATGACATTATTTTTTTTATAACATCTTCATCATATAATCCATGATACAAAGTTCTTGAAAGTTCTGCCTTGGCATCTAAAATAATATCTGAAAAATCTTTATAAGCAATCCAGTTATCATTAATAAACATATCATACATAACAATTTTATCATCAGGAATGTAATCACCAAAAACAACAAATGGAATGTCATAAAAGTGATAGGCTCTTTTAGAAAAAAGCTCA
>SDBV01001645.1_pt1 | contig 33666 bp, 56 predicted proteins | sample 2277081 | NCBI WGS metagenome assembly SDBV01 (sample SAMN10402039, study PRJNA504765) | marine sediment metagenome | isolation source: marine sediment core GS10_PC15, 223 cmbsf | place: Arctic Ocean: Southern Knipovich Ridge | collected 2010 | reverse complement strand
GAGACTATGTCTATAAATGTTATTTTAATAGTTTTATTGCTAACGAGCTGATATTTCATAATGTCAATTATTCATAATTGTTTGGAAAATAGAGAGTATTTAGATCCTTGTAAAGTGTGTCCGGATTGTATGAAAGATCCAAGAAATTGCAACTTAACAGTTTATGGGATATGTCAGATTTGCGGAGAAATTGTCAAGGATTAAGATTTGCACAATTATTCTTTAAAAATATCAAATTTATTAATTTTTTATACTCTAACTTTATTTATTTTAAAAAAATATGATAAAGGTCAAGGAGAAGCGACTTATGAATTTTTATTAGGTTTATATAAGAATCAAAACAAAGATTGCAAATTTTAGCTCTAAATTATAGGGAAAATAACCAGAAAGAATTAAGATTTCTTAAAATGCTTAATAGACAATTAAACTACATACAGCTAGATTATACATATAGTTCTCTTAAATATTTAAGTTGTATATGTTTTTTTCCACCCAATTAGATATTTTTTTTAATTGTGTGGTTTTATTTCTTTTTGGTTAAATAATTAATAAATTTAGATAGAATATGGTAAAATTTTTATATTGATAGTAATGTTTCTGAACTTATGATTCTCCACTCTCTTTTATTTTTTGATTATGAGTTATCGTTTAAATAGTATGATTTTCTATTGTTAATTATAGATTCTAAAAAAGAATTAATTTTACTAAGGATGTTGTTTTAATTAGATTTCTAAATCAAATAAATTAAGTGATATATCATATCTGAAGAGTTTACTTATATAAAGTCTCATAATAAAGAACATATGGAAGAACCTTGGTTTCGCAAAATAAATGATTTAATCACTTTAAAAGCAGAGTCTAATAGAGTTAATATATACATTGATAATAAATTGTTTAACCAATGTACTTTTCTACATTTGAATGTGTCTACAAAAGATTGTAAACAAGATTTAATTGATTCAATTGACGAAGCTGAACAATTTTTTGGAGATTATTCTGAAAATAATGAAGATTATTTATCATTAAGAGAGCGTCTTATTGGTCATGCTTCCAACCTTCAGGTTTGGGTTGAGAGTGGCTACGATTCCCGCCTTTTACATCGAAATATCGCATTTCCTATGCTTAAGAAATTAGTTGATGCAGGGGATAAAAAGGCAAGACAAATTTTTAATGAAGAGATTGTTAGTCGATACACTTCTAACTTTGAGCCGGTAGTTACTTATCTTATCAATGAGGGATATCTAAATTATTTGAGTATTCAAGAACTTGAATTTCTAATTAAAGAAAAAAAGTTAGATATAAACTATAAAATACCAATTTTAAGAAGAATGATAATTATTGACCGCAATTCTGTTCCATTATATAAAGAATGGTTTAATTCTATTTATTACTATAGTACATTAGATACAAATATACAAAATCTTGGAAGAGACTTTATTAATCTTCCTATAATTATTGATAAGCTTTCTAAAATTAATTTTAAGTCTTTTGAGCAACTATTAAAATATCTATACTGGAATATGTCAAAAGAAAATACATTACCTCATATTTCAAAGAATGAGAAAATTGAATATTTAAGATCATTAATTTGCAGAAAAGTAGATAAATTTCAAAAATATTTACCTCATTTAAATAATATTTTGATACCTAAAGAACAAGAAAAAACTTTTATTCTTTTAAAGTGTGAATCACAACATGATTTCATAATTGGTGCTTTAATAGATGTAGATATTATTAAAGACAAACTATTTGAATATCAAAAAGAGTTTTCAGAGTATCAAGGTGATGCTTCTAGTTTTTGTTATGATGATTATACTCCAATTTTCATTGTATTTCGTAAGGATCTTTTAGAAATATTTCATAGTTTTTATTTTAGTGATAGTTATAAAACATTTAAAATACTACAATATGATGAATATACCTTTTTAAAACAAATTGATACTCTTTTAGTAAAAGGCAGAAAATTGTATGTTAATTCTTATTCGTTTTATTGGTCGGCTGTTTTAGATGATACGAAATTTAGATTTAATACATTACCTATACCTTTTAGTGAAATTTCCGATTTACTAAAAAAACCAATAATATAGATTAAATTAAATCATGTTATCTCAAAAAAAAAATTGTGAAGTGGAAAAATATCTCATTATTAAAACTAATAATATTTATTATTTTTGCTCTAGTTTTAATAAAATACGTATTTTAATTTTTGATGAAAAGAGGTTTGCGTTTACTAATTTTATAAATGACTTCGATATATTTAAATTAAACTTTAAATCGTTTAGAAGCAACCCTTTCAATATCACTTGTCAACTTATAAATAGAGGAATAACTGGATATGAATATGGATTTCCGGATATAGATGTAGAAATTCAATTCATTGAAACATCCAATATTACTAATACTCTTTTTATAATAAGTAATTTTATTTCTACAAAATGTTTTCCAAAGAGATTATTTTATAAATATAGTGATCTTACCCCTTGTGTTATTTTTTCTGATGAATATAATCAGGAAGTTTTTGTTATTATTATGGATTATATGTCTTTTGAGTCTTTTGGGTATGAATCATTATTAACAGATTTTTATGAAGATACTAAAAAGTCTATTAGTCTTTTTGATAAATTTTCTTATAGGGAATCTTTTTGTTTATTTGAATTTGATAAACCCCCTTATAATCTTACAAGATGTAACAATAGTTCTTTTGAATATAAAATTCTTGTAATGTACCATGAAACCAAAAGTTACTTATATTTTACATCTTTTATCTCATTAAATACAACTTCTATAAATATTGACTTAGTAAAAGATTTATTCTTCTATTTATGGGAGAGTTCAGAATATCCTAAAAAAAATGAAACATTATCGTCTTTTTTAAATGTTGTTCCGAATTCAAATTATCAAAGAGAGAAATAGGATTTTTGAATTTTTATCCATAATTTTTTATACTCTTTTGTTTTTTAAATGTTATTTCTTTTACTTCTATTATGGCAGAAAATTATAAATATCATTCTTTTTGTCGCCCTATATTCATTGGAACTTATCCTATAAATGGTAGTTTTCTAGATTATTCCAATTTTGCAAAAAGGCAACAAGTTTATCATTTAAACATTATGTCATTTGGTTATGTTGAATATTCTGAAAAATTATCTTTTGAGGAGATTTACAATTATGAACTTATTCCTGATAATATTAGAGAATATGTAAACTATTTTTTTTGGGAGAAAAGTGAAAAAAATATTAAAGAAGCTAATAGATTAAAAGAAAGTTATATGCGACTCTCAATTGAAGATTTAAAAGAAGCAAAAGAAAAGTACCACGACATTAATGCTATGATGGTTTTACGACTCAAGAATTTGTAACTTTTTTTTATTCAATATTTTCAGTTAGCTCCATTAACAATAAAGCAAATAAATAGTTCTCTTTTTTAGGTTTAGTATTGCTTCCTAATTTTATTTTAGAAATACAAATTTAATATTTTTTTGTAATTCGATCTCATCAAACATTCAGGTGTATCTATCGTTTTTAACATTAAATATACTAATTTCTAAAGAAAAGTTTTCTATATCGATATAATCAATAAAAGAGATTTCCTTAATTTAAATTACGTAGATGATACTAATTATTCTAAAGAATATAATTTCAATAAATGTAAGGGCATTAGGTTATATAAGTTTTAATTAATAAAATTTCAAAGTTTTTCAGTAATTTTAATTATATAATGATTATGAATAGATTGTAAATAAATTGTAATTATCTTTAAGTATGAAAATAAACATTTCTTATTTATGGCAAATATTAGCCAGATTGATTATTTACTTAAGAAGCAAAATATTATCTTTAATTTAAATGATTTAAATAAAATTAATGATAAGGATGAGTTATTATTGGTTTTGACAGATAATAAATCTGTAGTTTTCCAAAGATTACACACAATTGAGATTTCTACTTATAATAAAACAGAAGAAGAGGTTCAAAACTGGATTAAAAATGAATTTGATATATCAGATTCTTTTTTTAATGACTTTAGTTTTACAAGTAATTGGGAACTTAACTAACTATTTTTTTTATCTTTAGACATTAAACTAAAGTATTAATATACAATTTATGATTCACCCTTTTTCGAGCAATACATTCCATTTTTTTACCAATTATAAGAATGTATAAACACAATATAAATATTAATACGGTAAAAATATAATTGAAACAAATGAATTAAAACAAACTTATATGAATCTTTCTATTGATGAATTAAAAAAAACAAGAGATAAATACATGACACTAATGATATGGCTGTTTTGCGAATTAAAGAATGATAACCTTTTCTTTTAATATCTAAAGGTGTTTTCCTTAGAACTTCAAATTATCACATTAAAAAAATTTTTTCGTTTGAAGTTATGATCATTTAATTTAAATAAAAGACTTATCTTTAATTAACTAATAAAAAATGTTCAGGAGATAATCAAAAGTACAAATAATTAAGACAAATTTAATTGTTCATTGATAAAAGCTGTCTAAACACTACATAATGCTAAAGATTCCTATCGTTTCGGAGTTTGTCGGTAGCTATACTTTCATTCAGGAAGAAAGGTATTACACCCATACTCGTGGGGATGAATCATAAAACACAATGATTTTTGTACAAATTTGGGAGATTACGCCCACGCTTGTGGAATTGAATCGATTAATTGAAAATATAGTATATATAACAATCATTCCACCCACACTCGTGGGATTGAATCGATGAATCGTATTTATATACTTTTAGCAAATTCATTACGCCCACGCAGGTGGGGTTGAATCGAAATATCAAAAGGGATCTAAAATTTATGATCCATTATGCCCACGCATGTGGAGTTGAATCGTAATCTCATTGTTATAAATCCTAAATTTCTCATTACATCCACACTCGTGGGGTTGAATCGGAACGGGATGTTCTATATATAATAAAATCCAAATTATATCCTTATACCTAGGGATTGAATCGGTATCACGATTATTTATTGCAAGTCTATTGCTCCCACATTCGTGGGATTGAATCGAGCTGAAACTTGTCTGGAAATCATTAAAAAATATTATGCCCATGTATGTGGGATTGAATCGATATTAAAGAAGCAATGAATTATTATTATTATATTCGCATGTAGGGATGAATCGCCGAGGGTAATTATAATTTGGCTTGAAAGATAATTATACCCACACTTGTGGGATTGAATCGTCCTAGATCGCGAGTTACTTTTGTAAAAAATCATTGCACCCACATCCGTGGGGTTGAATTGAGATGTGTGAATTTAAAACTCCTAGGCTTGTTATTACACCCACATTCGTGGGATTGAGTTATGCAATTAAATCATATTAAAAAAAGTAAATCATAATGATTAGCAATTTAAAAGCAAATAGGCAGAGCAATGGAATTTTCTATTAAATCTTTATCCTCTTTTTTTATTTATATGTTTTTAATTTATTTATGAATTCTAATATTATAGATAGGGTTAATTCTCTTCTTACAAGAACTTTTAAATCTTTAATAAATTTATGGGAAATTGTTTATATGGTATATTTAGACAACCAGACTGATTTGGATAATTTGTTTTTAGATTCATTTTGCTAAGGTGTTTTTTATAGAGAGTTTGAACAAGATTAGAAAGGATATTGATGAATCTAAGACATTTTTTGGTATCGATCTCAATAAAGTTAAAGACAGGGAAACGAGAAGAGTTTTAAGAGAGTGTATAAAAAAAGAGAAATATCCTCAATTTTAATCTTTTATCAAATATGTTAAAATGTGTAATTATAAATTTTGTACGGTTAGAACTTTATGTTCGAGTTATAACACAAGTTTAGCAAACCCTCAAAATATATGTGGTATTGTCGATATTGAAAAGGTTGTTTGTTCGTATGGAGAAGGTCATTATGGAAGAGGGGAAAGATTATTCGATTACTGCAATGAATGTGGTCATAGCTCGTATATAACAAACAGAAACGGTTTATGTAAAGATTGTTTGGCTTTAAGTTTAGGATGCGAGATATAAAGCAAAAGCGATTAAGGAAGATTTTTAAAAATGAAAGGAGATTTTATACATTTAGCTTGGAATATGTTTCATGATAATAGTAATGATCTTGAAGTTTTTTTAATAAATTTTTTCCCACTTAAATTATAAATAAAAATACTATTTATAAGTATATAATATGATAGATGAAAAAAAAAGTATTTGTTTTGATTTTGAAGAGTTTAAAGAATTTATATATTTGTTAATCAATTTAGATCTTAGTCTTAAATTCAATAAAAAGACTGGAAATATAGAAAGATCTGAAGGTAGCTTTGAAGTATTGTTAAACGGGGAGATAATAAATTTTGTTAATACAGAGGATTTTACCTTAGAGGTTAAACTTTCAAACTCTAGGGAAAAGATCATTCAATTTTCTAAAGAACTTAAATTGATACACAAAGATGAATGTTAAGAATTATGTGGATTTTATAAAGTTAGATCTTTATGTTTTTCGATTGTAGTACTTTGATCCTTCAGTCATATATTTATTTTCGTTGCTATGCATTTGAAAGTGATTTTTTATCTTTTGAATATTTTCCAAACTTGTTTTCATAGACAATTCTTTTTTGAAACATTGTATACAATAAAGATTAATATTGTATTGCTCAATATTCCTAAAAATAATTATTATTTCTTAATTTAAATTAAAAAAGTAGATTAAAATTAATGTTTGGTTATTAATTAAAGATTTAAGATATTCAGTACATTTTATGTCCAACAAAATATTCCAGCAATCATAATAAAATTAAAACGATTAAAATAGTTATTTAGCTTTTAATTATCTTTCCTTTTTTATTTTAATTTTAATATTCAATTAAAAATGATTAAGTTACCTAACTCAGAAGGCTTAAAATTAATACTTCCAATATTTTTCCTTTTTATTTTATTGTTTTATCGAATACTAATATAAAGTTTTTTTTCATATTTCCTTATATGAGTGTTAGGGTTTTTACTTATACTTCTATAAGGTTTTTCATTTTTTTCTCCTTATATTTGTATAAGTTTTGTTTATTTGGTCTTTATTCTCTTCTAATTCATGTTTTGTAATATTTGGGTTATATAATTATAGAAAAAATGGGATTTCTTTGTTAGGATTAGATTAATTTTAACAAAAGATTTTTATTATTTTTAGATATGTTTCCCCTTTATTTCCCCATCTTATCATATAATTAATTTCACTCCCTCCCCAAGTATAGATTATTCGGCTATTAGGTTTCTCTTTATAGCCAAAAGATCCAGAACTAGTCATACCTGCAAATTCTACAGTTTTTCCGTTTTCGAGTTTAGCTTTTTCTATTGAATTAATTTTGCAGAAATCAATTGATTTTTCTTTAATTTTCATAAATTTGTCTAAGTTTTTTGACATAATTAGATCCTTTTATTAATAGCTTCTTTCAATTTCCATTCGCTTCTAATATATAAATGGAAACCATCATTATCGTATTGCTTAGGAAGTAAGTAGGAGGTCATCGAATCTAAAATAATATCCTTTTTTGTTTTTTTGGAAATCTTTTTTATTTGGTCTTTACTAACAATGTGGCCATAATGTTTCAAAATATAACGGTTTTTAAACAACAATCTTTTTCTTATTTTAATTTTTAGGTCTAAACATTTTAAAATAAGAGTTTCCAAAAATAGATTAACTTTCATATACAGTATAAAAGAATATGAGTTTAATATAGTGAACTCTATGTGAAATTAATAATAAATTTTGCAGGTTATATTATTTTTTTAATATCTCACTATTTTTAATATATTACTTTTTGTGAGATATTCTTATTTTTGATATATTGATTTATCTAATATATAGATTTAATTGATATGTTGATTGTTTGTATGCGTTTACTAATCCACTTTTGCTTTTTGGAGTTGTTCTTTAAATATGATTATAATTATTTTATAATCATGGAATTTACAAAATTATTTTTAGATGAAATTTCTCAATATGAAACAATAATTTGTTTCGTGAGTGGGGGTTATCATTCTACAACCTCAGCTTTAAAATTATTTGACCATAGTTTTAAAAATGTTTATTTACTCCATAATAAAACTTTCCTAGAAATGAAATCAAGCTCAAACACAATGAAAAAACTCCAAGAAGTAACCCAATATCCTTATATTGAAACCACACCAAACTTAAAAAATGAAACTGTTTGGGATATAATGAAAAGATCACTTCAAAGAATTCCCGAAGTTATGGAAGACATTAAAAATAAACGATATAATAGAAGAAAGTTCGAATGTTGTGATAAATTAAAAAAAGATTCTGGTGATTATTATTTAAAAACTTTTAAAACTCATAAAATGCAAATTTCAGATAAGCATATATATTACGATTTTGTTGTAATTGATTCTTCTTGTCCTTATGAATCAAGCAGGAGAAGTTATTATGCTAGAGACATAAGAAATAAAAAAACTTATTTAAGATTTTTAAAAAAGAGATTGTTTTGGAAAGCTTATCCCTTTAGAGATTGTTTCTCTGAAAAACCATTCTTACCTTATCTAAAATCAAAAGGATTTACTAAAATAAAACATTCAGGGTGCATTATATGTCCAATTTTAATATGTTTTAAAATCTATAATAAGAATTACTATAACACGTTGAAAGCTATGGCAAGAGCTGGTATGCCATGTTTTCAAAAAACTATTGAATCCTTTATTTAACATATTTTTAAAGATATTTTTGCTGATATTGAAGGAATCAACAAACTACACTTTTCTTCTTAGAATACCAAAAAAATTTCTTATAATTTTTTAGAGAATATTTCTTTTTAATTAAAAGAGAGATAATACATAATTCTGTCAAGTTTTATTTTCCCAAAGATTATACTTTTAAGAAAATTAATTGGATTATTCATGATTTTAAATCTTATTTTTAAATTTAAAATCTTTATTTTTTTTTTTTTATCGAAAAAAGAGAATTTATAATATTTTTGATTTTATTTTTTAGGAGTTTTTTTAAATCAGGAAGATTAAATCTTTTTAAAAGTTCGTTAAAAACATTGCTTGTCCTATTGTTATAGCTTTTCGGATTTATAGATCTCACAATATTATAGAAGTTCCAAAGCAATGGTAAGAGCAGGTTTACCATATTTTCAGAAAACTATTAAATTCTTTGTATAGATGTAATACTTTAATTTAAGTTTTCTAATGTTCTATTTTATATATGAAATTTATCCAAAATTAAACACATTTCTTGATCATATAATTTAAAAGCAATTATTTTCATTTAAAATATAAAGATACGGAAATGAGTAAAAAATGGTTGACACAGCTATAATTTATTGCAGTGATGGAATTCTTATATAACACTCCTCATGAAAAAAAAAAGTATCAGGAATTGGAAGGAGATAACATTGTTGCATTAAATTGGGGAGTTAATATAGATCAGGCTAAAAAGGATATAGAAATGCTTAAAGAATAATATCCGTTACGATTTCATAATTTAGGATATCTTCCTACTGTTTTATTTTATATGTTTGAATATATTAAATTTCTTTATGTCAAATGATTATTTTGCTAAGATTAAAGAAATAGATCAATTATTACGAAAGTCAGGTATTACCTTAACCTCTGAAGAACTTAGAATCATTCAAGAAAAAAACGAACTTTTAAAACATTTAAAGGATGGTAAAACTCCTAAGTTTGCTTACATTTATAATTTAGAGATTCTTGTTTTTGCTCCTACTGATGATCTAGCTCAAAATTGGATAAGAAACGACATGGATTTTACTGATTCATTTTTTGATTACTATAAATTTACAGGAGAATGGAAAATTGATTCTATTAATAGTAAGATTAATTAAAATCTTGAAATATTATTTTTCTTTACTATATTCTATTTTTTTTAGCTTTCTTTCATTTCAAACTAAAACTGAACAATTTAAATAGAAACATTATCTTTATTTATCTAATAAAAATTATTCAGAAAATTCTTAAAAACACAAATAATTAATTGTTCGTTGGTAGACACTGTCTAAACCGCATAGAACACTAAGGTTTTTTATCGTGAAGACGCTTAACAGAATTCTTGTTTCGGTTAGAAAAAGAAGTATTATACCCACGCACGTGGGGATGAATCGAAAATATACTAGAGTGGAGATTTTACGGGAACATTATACCCACGCACGTGGGGATGAATCGAATTCATAATATCTCTTCATTAGTTTGCGGGAATTATACCCACACATGTGGGAATGAATCGATATGTGTGATAGGATGAATATAGTCTATAATATTATACCCACACATGTGGGGATGAATCGTATGTAGAAAGGCATAGAGCTTTAGATGATGTATTATACCCACGCACGTGGGATTGAATCAAGTGTGAAAAAGATTTTATTTTAAGCTATTTTATTATACCCATGCATGTGGGGATGAATCGGAGGCAAATTACTTAAAAAACAAAGATGGTCCATTATACCCACGCACGTGGGATTGAATCGAAATTTTACTATCAAATTAATTTACTCAGACGATTATACCCACACATGTGGGGATGAATCGAAGGATTTTATTAAAACATTTGGAACTAATACATTATACCCGCACACGTGGGGGGGGGGAAGGTACCTCCCTATTTTTAACGATTTAATCAGATATTTTGTTGAAAACTTTATTTTTTTGATTGATAATGAACATAGAATTAATATAGAGTTTTTGGCTCCTTGTGATTATCATAATAAATATTGTACTTCTTTTTTTTATATTAATAACAATTAGTATAAGACTTTTAACTTAGACTCAAGATCAATAACTCAGGTAAATAAGATTTTTAATGATTTGTTTTTTTGAGTTTACATAATATTTGTTTTTTTAGGAAATTCACCAAGAGATTTATATCAGATCATTTTTTTAATTCATATAATAATTTAACATTAGAAATTATGAAAGATAGTTATCATTTAAGAGAAAATATTTGGGATAATTTCTTTTCTCAGAAAGCATTAAATAGGTTTGAAGATTATATCGCCCATTTGTCATCGCAAGGAAAACCAGAATCAGAAGTGAATGATTTTAAAGCCCATTATAGAAACGGATATTTAGATGAGTTAAAAAAGATTGGATTATGTCCAGAAGATCGATGCATACTTTATGGAGAATATGATGTTGATATTATTGATAACGATCTTGTAATCTCTTACACCTATTTAGATTTTGAATATTATGATAAAAAAATTGATCAAATAAGTTTTTCTTTAGAACGCATTTCCTTAAACAATTTAATTATTGATTTGTTGAAATTTAATAAATACAACTCTGATATAAAATATTTAAAGAATTATGACAATAATTCTCAAAAAACATATTCTATAAATAAATTTAAAGATCATATTCATTTATTAGATAAAGATACTTCCGATTACATTTCAATTGCCATTTTTTCGTCAAAAATTACTTCTATCATAAAGAAATTAATAGATTTATTCAATAATTTTAATTAGATTTTCAAACGCGAAATCTCGTTTTATGATGAATAACTTATTGTTTAAAACAGATATAAGATTTTAGTTTTGCGTACTTGAACGCTTAATGATTTTATTTAGTAAATTACTTAACCCTTATTATTAAAATGCTGTTATCACTTTAGTTTCTTATAAGAATCCTTTATTAATTATAAACGAGAATGTTTAATATATGGTAGAATCTATAACTGAATATAGTGAGATAACTGAGAATTTTAATCCAAAGGCAAAGAAAATTTCACGCACAAAAACGATTAGATTTAGTGAAAATGAATTTGATCTGTGGTAAAATTGGGATAAAGACATTGTAAAGAAAATTAAAATATTTTTAGGAGAACAACTAACTTCCAAACAAATAATGAAAAATCATTTAAAGAAATTTAATGATCCCATATCAGAGAAAAGAAAGATTATGAGAGAAAAAATGGAGCTTATCAAATTTATGGAACTGAAGAAAGCATCAAAAAAGACTCTTGACAGATTATATCAAGAGTATAACGATCTTTTTAATATTGAATTATAATATTTTTTTTATTTTTACTTTGTAATACATTTTTTTGATTTATTAAAATTTTATTTTTAGCAGGTCTGCTACTGATGATCAATATTTTTTGAAAAATGATATTATATTCATTCTTCTCTTAATTTTTACTGTATCCAGATAGATTTTGAAAATTATTTGGATTTTCAAATTTGTCTTACATTTTTTTAATGATTTTTTCATTTTTTTCTTTACTGCCTTGGTCTATATTTTACAATATGAATTCTTTCCCTCTACTCACTTTTTAGAAGTATTTTACACCGGTGAAGGTTTTTTTGGGGTTTTTTTTTGATTCAAATTGTTTTACAATTCATAACACTCAGAATAGTAGTAAAACTTTTTTTGGATCACGTTAAAGTTTTTTTCCTGAACTATAAGGTAAATTTATGTTTTTATATTTTTCACTTAGAGGGATTTTCCTCTACAACAATAGAGATTATTAGAAATTTTTGGATCGGTTTAAATTTAAATGTTTTTTTTTCTTGAAAATAATTATGACAGAAATAAATGAATTCGTTATTTGCATGGGATGTCAAAATTCTTTCCATATGAACGATTGTGAACCCTTTGATAGATTAGGGAATGAAGACGGATTAGGTTTTGTTTATTGTCGACAATGTATAGGCAAAATAAAGGCCGAATTTAGTAATTGTTATTATATGAATTGTAACAATAAACCAAAATTTTTCAGAAAATTAGATCAAAATAAGAGACCTATATGTTTTTTTCATTATAATAAATTAAGTTCTCTTGAAAAAAGACATTATTTTAAATTCTCTTAGGTTTATTTTTTTTTTCTAATTCATTATTTTTTATGAATTAAGACTGTATTTTAGTTTAAATAGTTGATTTTGCTCTAATTTATTATTAAATCTATTATAATAAAAATCGGGATGCCTAAATGAATGAAATTAAACCTATTGGTTATATATATGATTTACTAACCGAAAAACTATTTTTTTGCTTAAAACATAAAATCACAAAGAAGAAAGAAATTTATCTAAATTATATTCCTATTGATGAAGACTACATCTGGAAAGGTAATGAATACAAAAAACCTATAAGATGTGATTTATGTAATATTTTAATTGAATAGATATTTTTATTTTTTTACCTTATTTGTTTTATCTTTTTTTTAAATACACCCTATCAAGTTTTAAATATTAATTTATATATTTAAAAGGTTAAATAACTGATGATATTGATTAGTGGTATTATGATATTAAGAGGATGGGAACAATTAGAAGCAATAGATAGGTTATTTGAGGAAACTGGTTTTAAGAATTTGAGTTTTGATTTAAGAGATATAATCAATCCTTTTATAAAAGCTACCGAATTAATGAAAAAAATTGAGAATTAAATTGTTTGAGAATCTTTTTTTTGTTTATTTTCCTACACATAATATAAAAATAATAAATATTTTTAAAGATAAATCATCTATTTACCTAATTATGTTTGAGTCAAAAATTAATCATACGAATAGTGATCGTAGAAAGGAAACTCTTGTTCTTTATTGGGATTCTCTTTTAGATTGGGAAAAAGATTTTTGGTTTAATATGGTTAAAGAAAATCATATTAACTTAAATAAAGTAAATCCTTTAGATAATTTGGATACAACTATTTTAAAAGACAAGTCGTTAAAAGATTTTGAACTTAATATCCAACATACTTTACTTAATCAGTTAAATGTCTGGTTTAGAAATGACGATGCCTTAGAGATTAATCAATCTTCATAATTACTTTTCTCTTATACTCTATCTTTTTATAAGTTATTTTTTATTTATTATGTTTATGTTACAATTTGATATGAGATTTTTACTTAATTTTATTGATTGTGGAACTAAAGATTTAGACTGGTTATTTAGTAAAATTAATATTGCCTCAGAGTTATTTCCAAACTCGGTTTAAACTAAATTACGGAAATTTGAATTTTCCAATTTTTAATGATTTAGTGGAATGTTTTGTTGATATTATTATTGATTTAATAAACAAGGAATTTAGAATCAAAATGGTATATTTAGAGCATTATACGAATTATATCGAGTCTTTATTTTATGTTAGGTCTAATTGGTATGATAGTTTTATTTTATCAAGTAAATTCCTTAAAAGAATTGAAAGTATATTTAGAGCATTAAACTTTGAAGAAAAGGATTTTTAATTTTTTTCTTTTCAAATATTTGTTTAGAAAACCTCTTCTCGTTTAAACAATTATAAAAAACAAATGCATTCATTAATTATGAATGAAGATTTTTGTAATAAAGAAATTTTTTTAACTGAATTAGAGAAAGAAGAACTTATAGTTAGTATAGGAAATGACTTGTTTGACAGATTTATTCGATTTCAAAGTAATACAAAAACAAAGTTAACTCTTGGTAGTGTTAATATTCAATGTATATATGAATCTTTATTTGATGTTTCATTTTCGCTTCAATATGAACAATCTAGAAGACGATTTAGGGGTAATCTTAATTTTAAATATTGTTCTGAAATTTTTAAAAATGCATTCCCAAAATTAATGATATTGTTTGAAAATAATAGTTCTGAGTTTAGAAAATTCATAGATTCAATTTATGATGAATTATTATCTAAAATAAATTGCATTACTAAGGATGACTTAAATCCAATAAAATATCCACCAAATAAATATAATAAAACCGATTTTAAAAAGAGAATTATTGAAAAGAGAGATTATTATAACCAGACCTTGTATTATGTGGAGATAATAAATCTAAAAAATCAAAAAGTATTCAGGGATTGGGTTACTCCCCAACAATATAACTCTATCACTAAGATGAATAATTTAATTGATTGGGATTGTGAATTGGATTCAGATCAGAGACAAGCTGAAAAAAAACAAAGAGATTTATCTTCTTTTTTTTAGACATAATTTTTAATCTATATTAATTCTTAAATTATTTACTATTTCTTCTTAGTATCTTTTTTTATATATTGATTTTTACTTTTATTTCTTATGACAAAACAATTATATGATAAATGGGAGTCTCTGTTAAAAGATGTTCGATTTGATTCTAAAATTCCGATTGATAAATTTAATTTTACTCAATGCGTATCCCTTGAACAATTAGTTAGTATGATTACTATGCAAACATGGAATATTAAAAAGGGATTTTATTTTAAGGATATTTGTCTAATCAAACAAAACTATAAGGATTCTTGGATTTTGATACACCTCAATTGTAAATACTACAAAATTTCTACTGATGACTTCTTTTGGAAAGTAGAAGAAAACGGAGCTTGGAAAGAATTAAAAAAAGGTCAAGGAAAAAATAATCTGTTAGATTATCTTACCAAATTATCAGAAATAACAACTTCTAAACCCTTAAAAACTTTATTTCATCATTACGATTCAGCACATGGTTGGATAAAAGTGACAATGTCCGATTTATTTGAATTAGGTGTAAAAAATAGAATATCTGGTTGTTCTTATATGAAAAGTAATTATGTTTATCTTGAAGAGGATGGAGATGCAACATCTTATTGTAATGCTTTAGTAAAGAATTATATACCTTTTGAAATTAAATCAGTTGATGACGGAGATTATAGTAGAATTAGAAATTATCCTTCTTTTGATGTAAATCGTGTTAATATTCTATCTTAATTTTTTATTCCATATTTGAGTACACTTATCCAGAATTATGGAGCGCAAAAAATTAGAGATTTAATTCTCTCTTTTTGATTTTTAAGTTTATTAGATTTATTTATGATATGTAGTAATTGTGGTAATGATAACTTAACATTTCTAACAGAGAATTTTCAGAAATCCAAAGTAATTATAAATAACCTATAAATATCCCCGATCCAAACAACGATTTAAGAATGGTAAGATGTAATTTTTGTGGTTTGGAGATTTCCAATGGAATGCTAACTTCTATTCCATCAAAACGTTTTGGAGTTTATAGAGAACTTGAATTAGGAGACTTTTTAATAAAAAATCACATAATAACCATTAAATTAGGTAAGTTCTTCTTTTTCCTCAATAAAGATAAAGTTCTGGTTATTGAATTAAACGATGAAATTAGAGAGATTGATTATACTCAAAAGAATATTAATGCATTAGACACACTATCATACGTATTACATGAACAAAGCTTTTATTTAGAATATGCACATCAAAATTTTGCTTATTATATTCGAAATTGTGATCAAGACGATCCAGAAATTCTATTTGATAATGATACTGAGATATTTAATCTTTTTGTTTCTATGGAAATAGATAAAACAGATATTTTAGATTTATATCATAAGATAAAAAAGTTTCAGAGTTTTTGAAACACAAATAAAGATGTAGAAATGGAAAAAACCAATCCTATTGGTTATATGTATGATTTATTAACGGAAACCCTCATTTTTTGTTTTAATATGATTCTTGATAAATAATTTTAATTTACTTTTATTGTATACTCTATTTTTTTAAATTTAATTAATTATATTCTATTGTTATGACAACTCTAATAGAATTAGATAAAGCAGTTATTAATTATATCCAAGATAATTTTTCTGCAGGAGATCTTTATTACGGTGATCTTGAACAGTTAATGAGCGACCATGGATCCGATTTAGAAAACCAATTTTTCTTAATGATTGATTGTTTGGAAGCATTAAATAGTAAAAAGGTTAGAAAACAAGCAAAGAAAGATTTTAAAAAGACTTTTAATCAAATAGATTACGACTTTGAAGACGATGAAATATTGATTGACTCACTTAAAACACGATTTTTAAGTTTAATTAAAAAACCCTTTAGAATAATTGGAGATACTTATAGACACAGATGTGACATAAAAAAAGATACCATGTCGGCCATTAATCAGATTAAAGATATATTTTCTAAATATCGACAATTTATTCCTATAAAACATAAATTTAATAAAGACATAGAGAAATATATTAATTATTTTTATGTCGAAAGTAGTGACAACGGGGATTTTCCTATTTCTTGGGATTTAACAAATTAAAATCTCTTTTTTCTTTTTTATACTTGCAAAATTTAAACATATCAAAAAAGTAAAGGAATTTGGAAACGATTAAATTTTAATACTCTTTTTATTTTTATACTTCAAAAGATTTATACTTATTATGTTATCTTACAATTCTTTAGGAGATTACAAAAAGTTAATAAAATGTGCTAATAGTAATAAGCATACTTCACCAATTCTAAGCCCTCAATGTTTTAATAACGATGCAACTGAGAAGTTGACAATTTTTTATAATAAATACAAGTCCGATTCCGACACTCATTTTTTATGTAAAAAGTGTAGCAAAAGATTGCAAAAAGATGTGGAAAAATACGGATATGAATTTAAAATAGGTATGATAAAACCTCTTATTCACAATCTTGGATTCGTTATGTCCTATGGAGAATTAGAACAAGAAATTGAAGATTTTGACCTATATATATTAAAAGATAGGAATAAGTTCGGATATTTTATATGTGAGTCTTTGAGAAAATGTGCAACAGGAGACTTTGGAAAACCGATTACAGATTATCAAATTATTTATGATACATATAGATGTAAATTTGGTGGGAATGATTTAATTGGTTATTATCAAAAAGATAAATTTCCCGATATTTTTATCCTTGTTGAATGTGATAAATATCCCCTACTTACGTCTGTCATTGCAAAAAAAGACTTAGAAAAAGTTTTACAAGTCTAAATTCATTTTATTCTTTATTCTTTTAAATTACTAATTTTTAATACCCATTTCTATTTTTTGACTTTTTTCACTCTTTCTTTTATGGAAAATTTATTAATTACTAGTGAGAATGAAATCTTACACATAGAATCTTATCTTAATTCTATAATGAAAATTAAAAATATAAATTATTTACTTCCTAAAGGATATGTTAATGATTTAAAAGAAGAAGTTAGATTTAAAAAAAGTATTTTATCAGAAATAAAAAAATATTATACAAAAAATTAATATTAAAATATTTAGTGTTTTTTCACTGTATATTATTTTATATATATAAGATTTTGTTTTTATCTATTATGGCACTACAAGAAAAGCAAATTAAGGTTAGTATTAAAAATAATATTAATGTTTCTAACTATTTAATAGATGAAATGGTCAAATACGCTAATAGTCAAGCAGAAAAAGATAGATTTAATGATAATGGGGATGAGATTTATGAAGTTTCAGAACTCCAGCTTTTTCTTTGTAGTAAAGACAGCCCCATAGGAAGTTATGAAAGAAAAGTAATAAAAATATGGGTTAAAAATAAATCAAAAAGGTTTTATTCATTGCTCAAAAAACGAGATAATTACCAACATTCAGAGAGATATGATCATTGGGTTAAGGATGAAAAGAATAATAAGTTCAGGTTTGATTTAGATTTTAATAAATTATAATTTTTTTTAGTTATTTAATAGGAGAAAAAAAAATATGAATGAAAACTGTAAATGTGAAAAAAGTCAAATAGATTCATGTAAGGAATGTCAAGAAGAGTTTAGCCCTCAAAACGATGATGAGAAAGAGAAGCTCAAGACAAGTCTTAGTAAAATTGATCGTATTATTGATGATTTATCTCACGAACTCGATTTAACTTATGAGAATATTTCAGAACGACTAAAAGCTAGATTATTAAATAGTTTTAATGAGATAATAAAATTAACAAATGGTTTTTAGGAAATAATATGACTAATAAGATAGTCATAACAAAAATTGATAATAACTCTTTTTTTGTTGGAAACTAAATTTTCTATGGATATTTTAAAGACTAATATTAAAAAAGTTTACAATATAATTCAAGAACTGACTATTTATAATTTCTTTTTTTTTATTAGGGTTTTGTTAATCTCTTTTTATTTAAATACTCATTTTTCTCTTTTTATTTTATGACAGAAATTAAAAATACCAAGCTGAATTTAGAATCATTTAATGATATTGGTAAACGAGACGGGGAGATCAAAAATAAGTTAGAAGAAATTAAGAATAAAGATTTTTCTTCGTGTGATATTGAAGTTTTTTTAAAAGAAACAAATGGTTTTACTGATGATTTTCAGCAATATATTGAAGAAAAATTAGATGTTATTTTTTCCTTATACAATCTTAAATCAAATGATATTATTACACGAAAAAACAAATTTTTAGAAGACTTGAGAATATCTTTAGATTTAAATTTAAATAAAAAGATATTATCACAGATTACTTTAGATTCTGTGCAATTATATGCTTTAATCAAAGGTCTCAGTAATATGACTGATGAAGTTGTTATTTATATTGAAAAAGATCATATATGCATTCCATTTATGGACCCAAGCAGAATACAATTAACAAAAGTTATTATTAAATCTGAGAATTATAAATTTTTTAGAACAGGTGCGGTTGGTGTAAATTTAGACGATTTTGCTAAAATTCTGAATACTAGTTCTTCTGAAAAAGCAATGACAACATTAGTTTTTGGAACTGAGAAAATCTTTCTTTCAGTCTATTCAAATAAATTTAAAAATACCATTGATGATGAGTTATTTCTATTAGATTTAGATATGGAAGAAGTACCACTTGATAATTTGTTGAAAATAGAATATCCTTTTAAAATCAAAATTTCTAAAGAAAAATTTATACATGTTCTCAAAAAGATGGGTATTCATTCAGAGATAATTGATTTTAAAGTAGATCAAAAGAAGATAGAATTTTATCAAACCGGCCAGATTGGAAACCGTAGCGTTACTTTTAAGAAAGGTACAATCAAAAGTTTAGAGTTCAAAGGAAGAGAAATTATAGAAAGACAATTAGAAATCGAACAAGAAAAACAAATTTTAGATGAAGATTTATTAGAACTATTAAAGATTAGAGTTACAGTTTTAGATCACAAATACAATCGTTTAGCCAAAATAAAATATAAAGACCAAAATTTAATTAAGAGTTTAGAAGAAAAAATTGAATTAGAAAATGCTAAACACATTTTTAAAGAGGATATTCACAAACCATTACAGGAAGAAATTTCATTATTGCAAAAAAAGTTATATAAGAAAGAAAATGAATATCGAACACATGAAAAGAAAATAGATATAACAGATAAATTAGGTTTTAAAGACTCTTTAATTTCAGAAATTAGTAACTCTTTTATTAATTTATCTGAAATGCTAGAGAATAAGATAGCAAATAATAGAAGATCTGATTTAACAAAATTAATATCTTGTATTCAAGAACTTAATAAAGATCAAACCAAACGATTATCACACGAAGATTATGATAATTCAATTTCTGAAATTGAATCCCTTAATGATGAAATAGATACGCTAAAATCAAGAATCAACGAATTAAATCCACAATTACCTTCATTTTTCAAAAATATTGATTATGTCGAACAATGGGAACAAGAAATAAAAAGAGAAATGTTCTTAACACCTCTCTCAGAAGATAGAAAGATTACGATAAAAAATAAATCTTCTAATATTAAAGATACTATTTCTAAATTAAAAGATTTGAAAAAGAAAATAAAATCAGAATCTCAAAATCCAAAGTTAATTGACAGTTTAAAAAAATCACTAGATAATCCTGAATCTCATGGATCATATTCGTTAACTTTTTTGAAGGCTTTTGGAAAACTTGTAGATTTACTTAAAAATGAGGAAAGTGTGACTTTTTATTTAAAGTTCGACCATCCTCTTAAAGCAAAACTCAAAATAACACTACATGATTATACTAAGAAACATACAATAGGAGAGTTTTCCTTATCAAATTTTTTAGCATCAAGAGTAGAGGAAGAAGAATATAATAATGATTATGAAGATGATGATGAGTTTTAATTAACTTTTTTCCCCCTTATTTTCTTATTTAATTTTTTTTTATAATCTCATAAATATTTTTATTAACATAAAGATAGTAATATTTTATGGAAAGAAACTCTTGTTCTAGAAGTGATTTTAAGAGCAGAAAAAAAAATTATATTGATTCGGTCAATTTTGATTCTTTCAGTGATTTTTGTTCATATAATACAAATGTTATCTCTCAAGATTTTTTAGATTCAAATAAAGTTTTCAAAATATCTAAAAAAGTTATAAATAAAAAAGATTTTTGGATTTTATACATAAATAATGGATATAGACTACAAACAGTTAATTTTAAGAAATTAATAAAAAGTTTAAAAAATTATCCTAATTTTGTAAAATATCAGAAAGGGTTTGTATTTAATTCAGAGATTTCAGAACAAACACTAAAAGAAATTAGTGATTTGATTAAGTCTTTTAAGCAAAATCAAATTATTAAGTCCCAATTACGAAAGAAAGATCTTGACAAACTTTATAAAGATTTTGTTACAAGCAAAAAATTAGAAGATATTATTGGGGTTTTCACTTCTCTTCAAATGAAACATTTTTATAGTTTTAGAAATCAAGTTCTTGCTTACGTTCAAGCAAGAGAAAGATGTATGAAAAATTATATTGGTATTCTTAATAGTTTTTCTAATTGGAAAGAACAAGGTTTTTCTGTTAATTATGGAGAAAAAGGGTTGGATATTTTTTATCCTAGAATTAAAACTACTAAAGAAATTGACAAGAAAACGAATGAAGAAATAAAGAAAACTTCTCTAGCGGGTTTTGATGTTTCTCAAACTTTTGATATATCTCAAACTACAGCATTTAAGAAATATCAAAAACAGTTAGAATTAAAGAATAAGTTAATCTATAACAATGCTGAAGTCGATTATGAAAGAGCAATCAAATTTGTTTCAGTAAATTTTTCAGGGATAAAAATCAAGGAAGATTTTAATAACAAGGAGTGTAAAGGAGTATATTATAAAAATCATATTACATTATTCACTAAATCAAGTGCTACTTTATTTCATGAATTAGGTCATCATATTACTAAAGAGATTTTGGATTTTGAGTATGAGAGAGCAAAGGCAGAAATTCAATCAGAATTAACAGCTTATATTTTAACTAAGATATTTGATCCTAATGCCAAATATAATATGAATTATAGTAATTGCTGGAGTAGTAGATTACCAAAAGAGTATGAGTTAAAGGATTTTGCTAAAGATTTTAAAGATATTGTTACTTTTATTAATTCATTAGATTTTAGTGTCTATAATAGTGAGAAAGATAATCTTTATAGTTCTTTAACGATAAGAAAAAATTGCGTGCAATACATAGATTTTAAAGATATCTAAATATTATTTAATAGATTACAGAATAACTATCACAATTTACGGTCTTCCTTTATTATAAATCCTTAAGGTATTGAATCTATATTAAGTAAAGTTAGGTTTGGTTTACCTTATAGAGATTTTTTAAATATCATAAATTATTGTTTAAAAATAGCTAAACAACGAGTTAATTATAATGAAATTGCTAGATGATTAGAAAATTTAATTACCATAGAAATAAATAGTAAAATAACTTGAAATATAATTAGATAATAATGGTAGAAAAGATTTTAAATAGAAATCAAGAAAAAAAAACTGGATTTGTTGATAAAGCAAGATCTAAAAGAATCATTAATGAGATTCTTGTTGATCGAAAGCCTATTTTTGATGCTTTAGATGATTGAGTTTTCTTATTAGTATATTTTTCTTTCTTACATTTTGTTGATTGAATGATTTAGTGAAAAATAATCCTTTTTTATAAATTAGAAATATCTTTATGAGGAAATATATAAATAATTTTAAGAGTAAATACCACTATGACTCAAGATAGATACGAGAAAGTTTTGTTTTTCGCAATATTTATTGCTACGAGTTCAATAATTTTCTCTATTTTTCATGGAAATAAGACAATTATGGAAATAAGTATTGCTGAAATTATAATTGTTTTTTGGATTTCTCTTTTTAATTCAATTTTAATATTAATAATAGGAAAGATTGTCGATAAAATTGGAGATTGATTTTAAAAATGCAGAGATTGGAGAACATTGTCAAACGAGAACAAGTGAAAGGTTTGGATTATCTGGATAGAGTAATTAAAGATATTTATCTAAAAAAGATAAAAGATGCAGTTTATAGTGGAGCAATTGATATAGAAGAATTGAAAGATAAAGACAATTATATGCTAGTCAAAATTGTTTTTAATATAATTGGAGAGAAACAATTTCCTCTTTCTGATGAAGCAAGAAAAATCAAAAATAATTTAAGACTTTTTATTTAATTTTCTAATAATATAATTAAACAAAGAGAAGAAGAAATTATGGGTTATTATACAACTGTTATTTTACCTACCAATAAATTAGCTAAAATCAAAACTTTGCAAGACTTTTTTTCAATTTTGAATAGAGAAGACATCATTTTTTTGCATGAATATTATTCTGATTTAGAAGTCGAGTTAAGTTATTTTGGATTAGAAGATCATCACAGGAAGAATCCCGAATTTGAAAAATGGATTCCAATACTTGTAAAACTTGCGGTATTTGAAAATGATACTTTTGAAATCTATTTAATTGATGATACTCAATTAGATAGGTACGGTTATAGAGCTTATCCAGATGGTAGAAAGTCTAAATTAATTCAAGAATATCGAGAAGAATTCATATAGAATCTATGAAGGTTTTAATCAATTAGTTTATAAGTAATTATTTTTATTTTTTATTTATGAAGATATGGAAATGTTCTGATTGTGGTAATAATTTTGAGACTCCATCAGGTAAAAGTTTTAATAATGAACTACATGAATCTTGCCCTATTGGAAGCTGTGGTAGTCTAAATGTGAGATTTGTTTATAATCTTGATGAAATTGATATTTATTCTTTTAAACTTGACATTTCTAATTATTATCCCTTAAAAAAAGATACTTCGATTAATTTAAGAGAGAATTTTAAAAGTAATATGAATATAAAAGATTTGTTATTAGAACTTGGAAGATTAACACTTGTTCTTAATAGACTTAAAGAATTGTTGAAAAAAGATGAATTTAGAGATCTTAATGATTATCGAGATTGTAGGAACAATATTAAGGCTACTAAATACAATCTTAAAAAAATAACAAAAGATATTAAAAATTTACAGTATATTTCTAACTCATTATCTATCTTAACCAAATCTCAAGACAAAATATATAATATGGCTTCGATTAGTTTAAAAAACAAGATAGATGAAATTATATCTATCAATCTGAATGATTTTAATTACTATGAAAATAGTCAATAAAAATATTATGTGATGGTAAGTGAGAGATCAAACACATAAATAAAATTGATTTTTTTAATTTCTTAAATTAAAAAACTTTCATACAGGAATTACTTATATTTTTTTTGTCCCTTATTTTTATTATGAAAGTATGGAAATGTTTTGATTGTGATAATAATTTTGATGATCCAGCAGAAAATCTTTTGGTAGATCAAGAGTCAGATTTGAGAAAATGCTGTCCAAATTCTAATTGTAGAAGCATTAATATAAAAGAGGTTCTTAATTTAGATAAAATTGACTTTAGTTCTTTTGAAGTTGATACATACGAATATTCCCTTCCAGAACACAAGAGAATTACTTTTGGAGATTTAATGTTAGAGATTGGGAGATTAACTGTTGATATTGATAGATGTGAAATAACTTTGAAGAGAAACGAGATAAATGAAATAAAAAGTGATAATACATATATTCAATTCTGCAAGAAATCAATAAAATGGAATTCCGATAAAATTGAGTTATTAAAGAAAATAATTAGAGATTTAAAACAAGTTTCTTGGAGTTTGAAAATTATAAGAAACTTTTCTTGGGAAATTGCTTGTAATCATTATGAACATAACTCAAAGGTAGAAGGATATGACAGTCCAGAAGATTACAAAAAGCTTCTAATCAATAGAATAAAAGAATCGCAAACGTTAATTGAAAATATAACAAATATTGACTTAGAAAAAGGTGATTATAGTTATCATTACAATAATTATAAAGAAATTATAGATATTTTAAATTAAAGTTTTAGTGATTGAAATGAAAACAGAAGACATAAAGGATATGATTTTAGGTAGGTCAGATAAGCTCAGAAAATGTCCAGATTGTAATGGATATAAAACAGGTTTAATTTTACTATTTTTTTACTCTATTAAATTTTAAATATTATTTTTGAATTTTAATTAATTATGGCAAAAGAAAATAATTTAACAGCTCTAGAAATATTAAAAGATATGGGATTTCAAATTCTTAATATGAATATAGATAAAGAAAATTCCAACAGAAAAATATCCATTGATGTTCAATTTTATGAAGATGGTAGTTGGGTTGTTGATTCAAACGATTCTACGGGTTTAAACACTACATTGAATTCTGGAACAAATTTAGTTAACATTTTACCAATTTTAAAAGAATGTAGAAATACATTTTTAAAAGCTATTTCTGAATTAGATAAAAAATAGGTTTTTTCTTATTTTGTTAAATTATTTTAGACTTAGTGAGGGAATAATTTTTCTGCTAAATATCTAAGTATTTGGATTAATTACTAATCTTTTTTTTTCTTTCTAAATCAACTTAAATATTTTTTATTTTCTTTGATATAATTTCGTGAAAACCAACTTAGAAAATGCATTTCGATTTCATTTAATTGTGCTTTCTCAAGAGCATTGCAATAACTCATTTTTTTTTTAAAAGTTATATCAACCATAGGATATTGATTCCGATGCAGGATATAATTCATCAACAGTCTTCCTATTCTTCCATTACCATCGCCAAACGGATGTATTGATTCAAATCTAAGGTGAAAAATGGAGGCCAAATAAACACTATTTAGATTTGTTTGATTATCATTAAACCATAACAATAGATTATCCATTAAATCTTCAATTCCTACAATTGGTGGTTCATAATTACTCATAGAGATTTGAATCGGATATTTCCGTATAATCCCCGCTATATTTGGATCTGTATCCTCAAACAAATCATTATGCCATTGTAAGATTAGTTTCATTGAAATTTCTTCACAACAACTTAACATTTTTTTATATAATTCCATGTGATTTTTTGATACTATTATATCATCAAGATAAGAATTCGAAGGAACGTAACCCATTTCATAAATCATTACTACATCTTTACGACTAAGTGTTGATCCTTCTATTTTATTAGTATTATAAGTAAATTTCAATCCAAAATTAATTAGTTCTTTCAGTTCAATAGAGTCAGGTAATTCTTTACGGATTTCATTATAATTATAAAAAATGTTCTCTATCTTTTTTTCCCATAATTTTTGAAAAACTTCATAACTGAAATTATCTATAAAACACCACAGTTCTTCTTGATTAGGTTTCTGTGTGCCTATATATCTCTGAACATTTTTTATATTATTTCCTTCTCTATAGGAATGTATGAGATAATATCCATTTTTTCGTTTTTGAATTGATACCATAATTATAATTATGTATCTACATTTATATATTTTTTTAGTTTTTTGTACGCTTTGTATATACATTTTCTATTTTTTTTATTTATATAATTTGGCAACCCATTTATTACAATACTATGATATATATTTAAATAAAAGTTTTATTTTCTATAGTTTAATGAAATAAAAGTTTTAAGAGACTTTTCAAAAGAAAAAAAAACAGTTTAAATTGTTCATTGATAGAAGCTGTCTAAACACTATGAGGCACTAAGGATTTCTGTCGTTTCGGAGTTTGTCAGTAGCTAAACTTTCAGTCAGAAAAAGAAGTATCCCACGCACGTGGGATTGAATCATTGTTTTATCAAAATATGTTTGAACCAAAAATATTACACCCATACACGTGGGGATGAATCGGTAATATTGCTGAAGAATTTTCTTTACGTATTATTATGCCCACGCTAGTGGGGATGAATCGATTATGATAAAACCTCATATAATTAAACAAATATTACACCCACGCATGTGGGATTGAATCGAATCAGAATGGTAAATTCACTCATTATTATTAATTACTCCCACTATCGTGGGATTGAATCGAGAAGATTTATTTTTATTTTTATATATATTTAATTACACCCACGCTAGTGGGGATGAATCGGATTATATTCCTTATTTTAATGATTATGTTAGATCACACCCACGATAGTGGGATTGAATCAAAGCATTACAATTATTAAAATCAACAAATAGTATCACACCACGCATGTGGGGTTGGATTGAATAAATAGAAGAATTTGATTTAGACCCGCTTAAATTCTAATTTCCTTAGCTCATTAAATATAATTAATTTCTAACTCTCTTTTTATTTATAACATAAATTATGGTTATACTCATTATGATTGATAAAAAGATTTTGAATTATATTGAGGAAAAAGCGGATAATGGTTTTAATATTATAAGGAATAAAGATGTTATTCAAGGTTTGGAGAGAAAAGGTTGTTATCCCGGAACTAATTTTTTAAGTGGGTTTACTCGATTTTTTTTCAAATCAATTAAACTCTTAGACGATAAATTCACAGTAGAGATAGTTAGTGATTATAAAGAATTTGAAGTAACATTAGGTAATGAGCAAAGTTTAAAACATACAGGGGAGAAAATTGTTTTATCAAATTATAATGATATAATTAGTAATTTTCTCATTGCTAAACCTTCTAAAAATTAAGATTATTTTTTAAAAATTATTAACTCTCTTTTTATTTATTATATTTTTTTACTTTCTAAGCATTATGACAAGTAACGTTAATTCTTGTAAAGATTGTAAGAAATTTAATTTAGAGTCTATTCGTTATCATTCTGGGTTTTGTCAAAAGTTTGATACTTCAACTTATAGTTATTTTGATTGTAAGACTACTAAAAGAAGTTTCAAAATTGAGAAGAAATTGAATAAACAAGTAAAGATTTTCAGAGATTATTCCAAATTGTATTCAATTCTTATTAGAGCTAAAATTTATCATCATACAATTGCAGAATTATTTTAGTTTCTTTTATTTAATACCAAGGATGTGATTAAAAAAATGGGAACTTGGAGTTATACTATATTAGGAAATGATGATGCAATGGATTTTTGGGGAATCTTTGTCTATACTTGTGCTAATAATTTAAATAAAAAAGAATACGAAGAGTTTGGAGAGATTGACAACTTTGAAGATATTCCCTTAGAAGATCGTCAGTATATTATTAATAAGAATTTTGATAAATTACTATCAATCGTTAAAAAAGACGGTAGTATTGACGGTTATTTAACTTTAGGGGTTTTTATAACTGAAAATGGGGGAGTTTTGTCTCAAGACGATAAATCAATTATTTTAGAAAATATAAAAGATTCTGAAGATAAATTTTTCGGGGGAACAGGATGGAGTAAACGGAAAAAATGTTTTGATGAATTTCGTCAGAAAATTATAAACTACGATGGAGAGCCTCAAAAATTTACACATATTGGATTATTTGAAAAAGTTCTTAATCATTTAGAAAGATCATAGTTTAGTCTCTTTTTTTTCTTTTTTTTAATTCCAATACTATGATATACATTTAAATAAAAAGTTTATTTTCCATAATTTAATGAAATAAAATTTTTAAGAGATTTCTCAAAGGAAAAAAAAATTTTATTTGTTCATTAATAGAAGCTGTCTAAACACTGTGAGGCACTAAAGATTTCTATCGTTTCGGAGTTTGTCAGTAGCTGTAATTTTAGTCAAGAAAAGAAGTACTATACCCACACTCGTGGGATTGAATCGTATAATCATTTAAACATAATCTCTGATATATGGCTATACCCACATCCGTGGGATTGAATTAAATTTATTCCTAGATTGATTTATTATATGCGCATACATTAGAATTAATTTAGGAAATTAATCAGTAATATTTTTTTTTTATTAGTATATTTACATTTTAGACATCTTCTTGAACAATTATTATTAATGAAATTCCCAAAGAGTTTGATTTAAATCTACTTAAATTCTAATTTCATTAGGTATAATTAATTTTCTACTCTCTTTTTATTTATAACCCAAGTTATATTTATTTTAATTATGACTAATATCGAAAATGGTAAAATTTTACACTATATTGAAGACAAAGCAAAAAATAAATTTAATATAATAAGAGATAAAAGTATAGTTCAAGGCTTTGAAAAAAAATATCACCCCCAAACCCATTTATTATATGGATATACTAAATTTTTTTTTAAATCTATAAAATGTTTAGATGACAATAAAACAATTGAAATAATCAGCAATTACGACGAATACGAGGTTACTTTAGATCAAAAGAAAGAGTTGAAATATTCAGGAGAGCAAATCATTTTTTCGAACTATAATGATATTATTTCTAACTTTCTAATTGCTAAGCCATCTGTAAATTAATTTTTATTTAATTTATTTATTTTTTACTCTCTTTTTATTTATAAGTTATTTTATTTTGATTATAATTATGACTACCAATATTTTAGAACAGGAATATCCTTCTTTTACTGAGAATGAGATAATTGAAGTTGAATTTTTAAACCATAATATTAAGGGAAAGTTTTTGAGCTGGAAGAGTAAAGAAGATCGTCCTTTTGGATATTTTCTATACTTAGAGCAAGACTATGATAATTACATTAAAAATTTAAAAAAAGAATTGGAAATTGATAATATTTCAGAAACTCTATTTAATGAATATTTAAATGATTATGAAAAAAATAAAATTCGGTCTCTTAACGACCAATATATTCTTTCTATTAATGGAAAACCCTTTACTTGTTTCCCTCAATAATTTTTTTTGTTAACAGGATGTGATTAAAAAATGTGTGAAGATTGTCAGAAACCAGAGGAAATGGAACGATGGGGTAATAATATTGTCAAACACGATGGGTCTTATCCCGATCCGATTGATAATAGTCCTTGTGATACATGTTTTAAGGTTAAATAATTATTAAACTACAACACTCTTTTTTTTTTAATTTTACTTTTGTTATTAATTTAATATGAAAAATACAAAACAAAATTGTGAAAAATTAGCTGATGTTATAGTAGATGGATGGGATATGGAAACTTTGCGGTTGTTTGCTTATGAATCATTAAAGGATAGCTACTTAACAGATAAAGAATGTTTTAATAGAGATTGGAAAGAAAATATGGAGTAAAATTATGAGTGTTATGAAGAATGAAAAGATCAAGTTCTTGGAAACAGATAACACAATATATGAAGTTATGGTGTATGAAGTTGAGATAATTGAGGTTAAGAATAATAAAGTTGAAATTAGACAAGGAGGATTTCATGGAGATATTTATATTAACGACAGATTTTATAATGAATGGATTGGTAAAGCTGAAAAAACTAAAAAAGACTTATTATCAACATTAAATAGGGTTTTTAGTAAACGAGAATTTCCACCTATTTAAAAAAACTCTCCAAGATTTAAAAATGACGGTAATATTAAATCTAAAGTATAAAACTAAAATATATCTTTTTTTTATTAATTTCTTGTACTCTTTTAATTAATATTCTATTTTTCTATTAACTAGATTATGGGAAAGTTTTTTAATAATAAATGGAAAAAATTTTGTAGTTGGGTTTTATGCGAAGAAGAAATTAAACAAGAAATCGAACAAACAACAATTGATGACATACCATTAGATTACGATAAATTTACTAAAGAAAAAATTAATAATATTGCAGAAAAGTTTAAAGAATGGATGTCTAATTCTGAAAACGACTTTTGGAATGAATGGTTACAAAACTCTATAGCTCAGGTAATACCAGATTTAAATTTAAAAACTAAAATTATATAAGATTTCGTTCAATAATTTTTTCTTTTATTTTTCTATCACAGTCCTTTGGTTTATAATTCTGCATTCTTTAATTTTTAAAAATAAATATAGTTAAAACTTGTGAAAAAAATGAATAGGAAAAAGATTTATGTTGAGAATACCAAGAACCATAAAATTCCCAAACCAAAAAATAATTTTATGCTTAAATCCATTAAATGTGGAAATTGTAAAAAGTTCTCTCATTCAGTAGTTTTTACAAAATATAATGGAATATTATGTAAAAGCTGTTATTACAAACTGTTTGAAGAATATGATAAGCAATTTAGTGGGTTTATTAATTCAATGGAAATAGAATGGGATGTCATCAATGTTACCTCATTAGAGCAACTTACCGAATATTTATCACATTACTACAGAATTTTTATTGTAGTGAATGAGCAATGGGATATACCAAAACAATATCAAAAATACATTGATTATGCTAAAGAAATTTATAAAACTTTAGAATTAGGAAATACTCTTAAATTATCAATATAATTGGTATTATTACTTTTTATTTTATTCAAACACTAAAAACTTATTTATCACAATTTACTAAAACAATTTACTCTTTATCTTAATATTTCTTGAAATACTTTAATTATTTATGAGTATTGTTGATATTAATGGTAAATCAGAACAAGATGTAATAAATTTACTCAGAAGTAATTATCATAAAACAGCATTAGGGAAGGGAAACAAAGCCACAACCCCTACCATAAAACTTATTAATTAGTTAAAGAAACACATAAAAATTAATTCTTCAATTCAAACTGTTTTAGATTACGGTTGTGGAAAAGGAAGAGATAGACAAATTCTAAAGCAATCTTTTCCTCAGTATACTGGTTATGAGACAGATGAAACACTTTTAAAAAATTCTTATGATTTGATAGTTTGTAATTATGTTTTGAATATTATTGTTAAAACCGATAGAGAACAGGTTATTAAAAATCTAATCACATTTCTTAAGAGCAAGGGAAAAGTATTGATCGGAGTTAGGCAAGATAAATATTCAGTTAAAGATAATTGGATAGAGTTTCAAGACGGTTTTATAACCACCCGACCAACATTTCAGCACTTTTTCAGTAGAAAAGAGATTATACAAATTTTTGTAGATTATGCAGATATTATACCCTTGAATAATAAAGGAGCATATTTCTTAATTCCAAGAGAATAATGATCTTATAATTTTTTTCTTTAATTTAATAAATAATTAAATACAATTCAGATTATGTCAAGTATTAATGGTTTTGAAATGATTAAAGACAATTTCAATGATATAAAATATATTTGGAAAAGATTAACAAAAGCACAGCAAGAAATAATTATTGAAAAATTAGGGAATATTAAGAACAAGATTAATTCATGGGATATTAAGATTCCTAAAGACTTTGTTAAAATTGAACGAGATTATGATGAAAATGGTAATTGGGATACTGTATTAATTGACGGAGTAATTTACTTTATTTGAGCATTGTTTTGAGTACGGGGGTAAATGGTTAGGAATTAATAAAGATTTTGTTTTTTATGTTGATTGTGGAGTAGTTGATTCTACTGAAAACTTCACATTGGATTTATAATTACTTATATTACTATAAGGATTTTTTAATAATATTTAGTTTGATTAATTCTATTAATTAAGATGTTCCTTTTTTATGGATAGTTGTCCATTTTTCTGGATTCATAGAGATTAGTAATTTTGAATATTCTTCTCATTTAAATAGTCTCGCAATTTTACTTTATTATGTCAAAACTTTTTAAGGTTAATATAAATTTCAATATTAAGATTCCTATTATAAAGATTAAGGAATTCGCTATTGCTAAAGGTATTGATTACAATGAATTAATGGAGAATTTGGATATTCAGATTCCAGAATTAATAGATAAGTATATTAAAAAAAATATTGATTTCTTTTTAGAACAAGCATATAATAGTGTTAAATAAATCTTAAAAGAGATGATAGAAACCTTTATGAAATCTAATAAAACTATTTTGGAAGAAATAATGATTTATTCCGAAGACTGCGATAATTCTATGGAAAGTTTTAAATCTATTATAGTTGATTTTTTTGATCTGCCAAATAGATTGATTCCATTATTAAAAAAAGAAAAAAAATTTATTAAGAGAAATTTAACTAAAGAAACACAAATCGAAATATTTGGTATAGAAATTAATTAGAATAAAAAGAGATTATAAAAATGGATAAATTAGAACAATTAATAATGAAATTTAAGAGTTGTAATAATCGAGTAAAATCGGCTGTTTGTCGTTATTTACTACAAGAATTAGATATAACAGAAGAAATGTTTATTGATCATTTACACAATTGGGTAGAAAAGAAATTAATAATAGATGAAAACGGTTTTTTTGAAGTAATAATTAATTAACTTTTTTTTTATATTATATTTACAATTCAATATTTTCTCTTTTTTAATGAATTTTATTTTAAAAACAGATAGAGATTATTGTTTTTTATTTATATTACTATAAAGTTTTACTCATTCTTTCAATTATTATTATATAAATTTATATTTAATACTTTAAGAGTTCTTTATTTCCTTATACAATCACCAAAGTTATTTCATGATATTTAATAATAAAGATATTCTTTATCGGAATAAATAAAATTAAGAAAATAAAAATATCTTGCATAATATAATTTTTTGGCCTTCTTAGAAATTAGAAAAACATTAACTATTTTTGCTTATACTACTATAAGGTTTTACATTTTTATCCAAATTCCAATTCCAAATTAATAATTTCTATTTTTTTTATTTCTTTTCTTATTCTGTTAGTATCTCTCAAAAGACTCTTTGTTAATGGGATTGTTACACCAGCTAATCATCAGATCCTCATAAACCCACTTTTTGGGAATGATCTTTTTATTGATAACATTTTATACAGAAAGATTTTTTTTCGAGCTTAAAATGGTGATTAAATATGGTTTTTTTAGGAATATAATATATTAATATTACAACATTTCTAAAGACATA
>SDBV01001644.1_pt1 | contig 33675 bp, 41 predicted proteins | sample 2277081 | NCBI WGS metagenome assembly SDBV01 (sample SAMN10402039, study PRJNA504765) | marine sediment metagenome | isolation source: marine sediment core GS10_PC15, 223 cmbsf | place: Arctic Ocean: Southern Knipovich Ridge | collected 2010 | reverse complement strand
CTACTAGAGCACTCCAGCACTTTCCCTGATGGTTTTACACGATCTTCTCAGCCCGAATCTCTGGACCAATTTTATTGGAGCATACGAGTTTTAAGTTGTTAAGGAGCTCCTCTGGATTGATATGATCTAAGAGAGTGGAGTGTCCAAGTGCTAAAGGTAGATCCAGATTAATAAAATCCATGATTTCCTTAATCGAAAATCCATTATGGCATGTGGTCTTAGGAATAGCGTGCATCTTGTAGCCCTGCAGCACCTTTCTGGAGGCGGTTCATTATTGCCCAGAAACCCGAAACCCTCTAATTTAAAGTGGAAAGCCGCTCTAGTTGTGATATGGATTTTGAGACAGTTAACGGTAAGCCAGATAGATGTAGGGTCTGTAAGAACAAAGGTTAGCTAGCCCACGTGAGTAAGCCCAGATTCATCCGCCTTCCTCCTCGTACCTGAGACAGCTCTGATACCCAAGAAAGCCACTAGCCCGATCTCCCCCAAGATAGCAGCGGTGAGAACGAGATCAATTGTACCTATTGTAGATACCGATAGGATGACTTCTCGATCGGTATTAACGGAGAGAGTTTCCCTTACAAACTCATCTTCACTTATGCTGTAGGCAATCGTATATTCTCCACCTTCGAGTCTGAGCTGGTGCCGCTCCGCGAGGGGATATACATAAGCCTCTCCTGACTTTTCCACGCTAATACTTCCCTCTCTCAGATCTCGGTTCAACTCATCAACGACAGATACCTCTAGTGTATTCAGTCGAGTTGTTATCTCGAGATCTTCAGGAAATATTATCTCCTTTGACGTCTTCCCAAGTATCTCGAAATTTCTAACAGTGAAGTTATTGACTAAGATCTGTGAAAGTTGTAGCGAATCTCCTCGAGAGTTAGCTAGGAGGTAAGTTGTCCCTTCGTGTTGGCTTTGCTGGATAGGTCCGGAGAAAATCAATTCGTAAGAGAATAACTGCTCGGGCCCCAGAATCTCACGCAAATTGAACAGTTTCAAGCGGGTAACAGGTAAATCGAGTTCTGTAGTCGATAACGACGTTGTAACTCCGAAGGTAGAGGTCGCTGCAACAACAACCAGGTCGTCGAGACCTGAGTCGGTGATGGTGAGTCTCAATGCATCCCTAGGTGAGGTGGAATGGTCCAGAAGAGTAAAGTCAGCTCCTTCAAGGACGAAAACGGGCAGATATATGCTGATGTCTCCAGCTCCACCCTCGCTAAAAATATGCAAGTAATGCAGACCCAACTGTATCGGCGTGTCTCCACCATTCCCAGGCTCATTGAGATTGGGGAGGTCCATCTGAGACTCGAGATTGAGATTATCGACTGAAAGCGCGTCAGTGACGACAGTACCGTTCTTCCTGAGTGTAATAGGTATTTCCTCGGCGGTGCTTCCCGCGGTTATCACTCTAGCACTTTCTAGCACTGTATGAAGAACACCTCCGATGGGTCCCTGCTCGCTTACCTGGTACGTAAGAGAGAGTTGCCCGCCTGGTACAACGACACTTGTGTAGTTTATTATTCCAAAATCAGCCTCAAACGACGATCTCTCAACTCCCCTCCGGAGTAGAGCAAGCTGTGTCCTTAAGCCGAGTCCATCGCTTTCGCTCGGTCTAATCTGTATCGTGTTAAGGCTTAGAGTTGCGGAGGGATTCACCCGCAGAGGCTCGTGTCGGCCAACAATCCTCATAACAGCTGTTTGATCCTGTCTTTGGACCGGATCTGGAAATCGAACTCCCCCTCCTCCTCCACCTGGCAGAGGCGAGGTTGAGATCGCCGAGACAACATAGGTGAGAGATCTGTCACAGCATTCGGGCTCGGGAATCTGAATCATTCTCCTTTCTGCATTCGGGATCTCCATAGTCTGAGATTCTCCACCCGCCACGCCGTGTGTAACCTCAATGTCGCTGAATGCTCGCAGCCATATCTCATCCCCGGGGCCAACAGGAATCGTAGAACCGTCGAAGGGAATTGTCTCTGCACCCTCTTTGAAACCGATTCGAAGAAGCTCTGTTTCTATTGCCGGTTCGACTTGCCCAAAGGAGTAAGGAATGAGCAGGGTGAAAAGTAGGGCAGAGACCAGCACAAGTTCAAGTCTCGCCTTCATTGCTTTCTCTCCGTGAAAACCAAAACAATGATGATAGCACCAGCAACTAGAAAGGGGGGAACGATTGTAACTAGATATACCGCTGGTTCTACAATCAAACGGGAAATAAGAAGAGCCGGTAGCAACAGGAGCGCACTTCCGAAGGTAAGGAAGGCGACCGTAGGACGAAGAGTGCTAACCATTCGTGCCTCCCCAGTTGGATTGTCCTTGACCTCTGATAATCTAACCTGTGCAGCGAGTGCAGAGAAAGTAATCGCAGGGATTGATATGATTGTGCTAAGCCGAACAAGCCGCGCGAGAGGTAACTCGAGAGGGACTCCCTCGTAGCCAAAGAATACCGCGACGCCAGCTATCTGGTCAAATGCCAGGAGGACGGAAAATCCTCCACCAGTAAACTGACCGACTAATGAACCTGCGTAGATCATCAATGCCAACATGTAAGCGATGAAAAAGTATGTGACCTTTCCGAGTGCGCCGACTCCCGCACCAAATACAATTTGGTAGAGCGAGCCGATCGCCCCAAAAATCAGGTAAGCCAGGAAGACCCCGATGAAGTCCGTGGGGTTGTTCGTAGTTACCACAATAATCATCGGATAGATTATTGGGGCAACCAGAAGGAGACTTTCGAGCGAGACCTGCACTGTCGGACTCTTTATCCTAGCTATCACTCCAACTCGCCTTAGGAAAGTATAAAGTACAATCAATACGATAGCCGCTACAAACCCGATCGATGAAAGGAAGTCAGTCAGGCTAGCGAGGACCGTTCCGTTCACCAGCATTATAAGCACTGGCAAAGTGGCCAGGGCGGATACGTAAGTCCTAAGCTCTCTGCGTAGTGGCGTAAGCCCACCTCTCCAATGACCCCATAGTCCCTCTCACAGTTTCGGCGGATGCCAATAGGCAGGTAACACCCACCTTCTGAGCAGCTTCTTGGATCTGTTCCGCGCGATCCTGATTAGTCTCGTTGTGGACGATTACTACAACCAGATCGCGAGCCGTTTTTATTTTCGGTATGTATGAGTCGATTAACCTGTCATCTAAACGTCCGAGGATTAAGACGAAGCTGTTACCAAACTCAGTAGAAGAAAGTTGGAGATAGGTCTTAGACAGATTCGTGATCAGAAATTTGTCTAAAGATGGTTGAACCAATGCCAGATGGCGTAAAACCGAGTCAATATGAGCCTCGCCCTTGCTAGGACGGATGAGGGTTCGCATTTTATTGTCGAAGAAGGCAAGGCCAGTCCTGGTGCCTCTTTGGACAAAATTGTAACAGAGCGAGGCAGCTATGTCCGCTCCAATGTCGAGTGTGGTGTCGTCGCCATTGGGGAGGGCACCATCTTTGCCTATGTCTAGAATTACAGTAATAGCCGGTCCTACCTCTCCTGCCATTATCTTGGACATTGGCTTATGATCTGGGGACTTTGCCATCGCTTTCCATGCGATGATCTTGTAGTCATCTCCGGGTTGATATTCGCGTATCCCCCAGACCTCGCTACTCCTTCCTCGCTTTACTGATGAGACAACGCCCAATACTCCGGAGCCTGTAGCCTCAGGCGGGGTGGCAAATGGATAGATGTGGGGGAGTACCAGGATTTCTTCGGCGTCATTAAAGGTGAGAGTCTTGCCTGAAAGAAGGAGCCAATCCTTTATCGTTACCTTCGTATTAGAGATAGTGTGAACTCCTCTTCTGAGTGCTGCAAGAGTTTGGGTCAGCACATAATCTTGTCCAGGTCTGAAGACTATTGTGCCTGTGTTGACGTCGAGGTCCAGGCTTTTGCACTCGAATTCGACTGATGCATTAGTAGGGAATTGTCCGTCGTACCGCATACTCAGGGTAGTCTTGATGTCAGCTGGAGGAATAAGTTGATGTTTATCTACGCTTCGCGTGATCGTAAAATTCCTAAACGGCCTCAACACTGAAAATAAGATCAGATTCAGTCCCACCGCTAGAAAGACTCCCAACATTGCGAGAGTTGCTTCGGGAAGAAGAGCCAGGCTGGTGAGGAGGAGAAGACCCAGAAAGCCAATCATTAATCGAATGTGTTTCTGCATGACTACGATCAGATCGGAACCGCAATACCATCAAGAGAATCGCTTAGGATCTTTCTAAGGTAGGGAATTCCCCAACCTTCTCGTGCCTCGGGAGAATCCAGGAGTGTGTCTTGTCGGAGTAAAAGACGGTGATTGAGGACTTCAAACGCAACGGCCTTCACGTCATCGGGGACTATGTACTTGCGGCCTTCTGTGACGGCGGCGTACCCTTTGGCGGCATAAAGGAGACCGACTGAAGCTCTGGGACTGGCCCCGAGGACTACCCTGGGGATGTCACTTGTGCCGCGAACGACCTCTGAGATATATTCCAAGACATTTTCTCCAGCCTTAATCTCTGTATGTATTAAATTCATGGCGTCAATGATGGCAGATTTTTCTACAACGGTCTTGACATCGAGCGCTTTCTCGGTCTTCCGTCTGATAATTTCTATCTCACTTGACTCGTCCAGATACTCCATTATGAGCCGGAATAGGAATCTGTCGAGCTGGGCTTCTGGCAGAGGAAAGGTACCCTCGAATTCGATTGCGTTTTTTGTGGCGATTACCATGAATGGCATGTCGAGTTTTGAACTGAAACCATCAACACTAACCTGCTTCTCTTGCATACATTCCAGGAGAGCTGATTGTGTCTTTGGCGGCGCTCGGTTTATTTCATCTACCACAATCGCGTTTCCGAAGATGGGACCAGATTTGAATTCAAACTGTTGAATCTTAGGGTTATAGATCCGCGTACCTGTTATGTCGGAGGGCATCAGGTCCGATGTGGATTGTATTCGACCTACTTCAAGACCTAGTGTCCTAGCGAAAAGAGTCGCAAGGAGAGTTTTTCCGGTGCCGGGGAACCCTTCCATGAGTACATGACCACCAACCAACAGGGCTATGATCAAGGATCTGGTTATGTCTCCGAATCCAACAACATGTTTCTGGACTTCGGATGTGATATCGTCAGCTACATTCTTGATTTCGCCTATCTCTTTTATTGATTTTATCATTGCATTTACCTATACTGATTCCACGGACTGCTTCAATATCCCTCTCAGCTTGTTGATCCCATATCCTCCTTCACCTTCATCAGAATAGAGATCCTCCTGCTTTACAACGATCCTGTGATTGAGGACGTCAAAAGCGATCTCTTTAACGTCTTGTTTGAGAACATGATCTCTACCATGTACAACAGCTGCAAACCCTTTCGATGCATTCAGAAGGGCGACAGAACCCGTAGGACTAGCGCCCAGGAGAACTTGAGGAAGACCGCGGGTTTGGCGCACCACTTTTGCTACGTAGTCTAACACGTCGTCATCTGTCTTAACGTCCTTTTGGATTACTTTCTTAGCCGAAATGAGAGTGGAGGACTTTGCAACAGGCTTTATCTCTCCCCCGGTTTTGGTGAACATTTTCAGGATTTCCACCTCTCGTTCTTTGGAAGGATATGAGAGTAAAAGACGAAACATGAACCTGTCAAGTTGAGCCGGTGAGAGTGGAAAAGTCCCCTCAAACTCGATTGGATTCTTCGTTGCGATCACAATGAATGGCTGATCTAACTGCGAGGTTATACCATCGACGGTTACCTGAGTCTCTTGCATCGCCTCAAGAAGGGCAGCCTGAGTGCGGGGCGGCGCTCGGTTTATCTCATCGACAAGAACGATATTACTGAAGATAGGTCCTGATTTGAACTCGAATTCAAGTTTCTTTGGATTGTAGATCCTTGTCCCCGTAATATCTCCAGGCATCAGATCCGGCGTCGCTTGGATACGTTTCAAAGAAAGGTCGACCGAATGTGCAAATGCAACCGCTAGCGACGTTTTCGCAGTTCCAGGCAGCCCCTCTATGAGAACGTGTCCACCCGTCAAGAGCGCTATCATTAGTGATTGGACGATATCTCCATGACCAACAATGTTCTTCTGCATCTCATCCGAGACGTCTTGAGAGATCTTCTGGATCTCGGAAGGCTTCTTGACTGAATCTGTCATTTTCTAACTCCTATGATTTGACGGTTGCCATTGACTGAGCAAGTGTATTTCTGATCTGGCTCATCCCATAATCGCTTGAGTCTTCTTCCTTAGTCGCTTCCAAAGTACCTTCTCTGAGTAGAAGTCTGTGGTTCAAGACATCAAACGCTACTGCCCTGACGTCATCTTTCGTAACTGTATTCCTTCCGCCCGCGACAGCGGCGTGACCCTTTGAGGCCTTCAGTAACGAAATTGATGCCGTGGGACTTCCGCCAAGAATCACATTTTTCAAGGTGCGGGTGCTGCGAACTATATCCGCAACATAATCTAGGACATCGTCTTCCACTTCCACTTCATGCCTGATAATCCTCCGCGCAGAAAGTACTGCTTCCTTCTGGACGATCGATTCAACGGCTACCGTCTCTCCCCTAACATTTTTTCTCCTCAACACTTCGACCCAGGCCTCTTTTACAGGATAATTCATGATCAGTCTTGACATGAATCGATCAAGCTGAGCTGGAGGGAGAGGATAAGTTCCAGCAAATTCGATGGGGTTCTTAGTGGCGAGAATCATGAACGGTTCTTCAAGGGTCATGGTGTTGCCGTCTACGGTGCACTGTGATTCTTGCATTGCCTCGAGCAAAGCTGACTGGGTCTTTGGAGGCGCTCGGTTTATCTCATCAACAAGAACGATATTGGCAAAAATAGGCCCTGGCATGAAGTCGAACTCCAACGTTTTCGGATTGAAGATTCGGGAGCCTGTGATATCAGCCGGCATCAAGTCCGGCGTAGATTGGATACGCTTAAACTCGAGACTAAGAGAGTCCGAAAAGATCTTGGCTAAATAGGTCTTCGCTGTTCCGGGAACTCCTTCAATGAGGACATGGCCACCAGTCAAGAGAGCTATGATCAATGATCTTGTGACGCTCTCCCAGCCCACAACGTACCTCGATACTTCTTTCTCTATCTCGTCACTAACTTGCTTGATATCTGAGATGGTGTTTACCTCGGCAATCATCTTGGTAGGCCCCTTGGTAGCCTAGCAGGTAGCATCGTCTGACTTAGCTTAGAATACCTCTTGAAATCTTCCTCGCTCAAATCGACTCCTCCGTAGGCATGCCCTTCCATCGAATTCTGAATTGAGCTCAAAAATGATTTTTGTTCGGGGAACTTTGACGAGAGGTGCCTCAGCATCTCCCTAATCGTAGCCGAGCTTCGATATTTGACGGTGGCTGCATAGGCCTTCTTCAAGGTCTCTAAAGCTCGGAGGAACCTCGCATCATACTTAGTCTCAATAATCTTATTCGTATCAACAGTTCTCCGTGCTCCAATTATCTTGAGTCTCATCAAGGTAACTAGGGCAACGGCTAAAGACGTCAAGCCTACCAGCAAGAGGATCTGAAAGGGCTTCAAGTAAACTACGAGGATACTGAAGGGATCAGCGGGGATCCAACATCACCTCAGTGTATGAGATACTGAGTAGTATGGTAACAGATTCTCGAGCCAGCCGCCACGGAATCGAGATTCCCGATGGGACCCTGAAGCTATCTCTCCACTCTTGAAAAGGTTGAATCTCTTGTTCCACGTCACAGTCCTGTGCACCAATTCCCAGGTAGGCATCTTCGGCATCCTGGTTTTCTGCACTTTGTAGGGCTACCTCGCACTGGAAGCTGAATAGCTCGACGCCATTGAAGGCGACGGCATGAAGATGTACGGGCATTTCTCCCTCGTTCGTGAATGTGGCTTCAATCAGGTCGGACGGAGCAATCTCCCAAGCGCCGGTCAAGGCGAGTACACTAATTCCCGAGGGCAGGGCTTCAATAAGGAATCGCGTGATGTTCAAGGTCGAATTCTGGAAGACTTCGATGGTCTCTGTTGTCCAGTCCGCAACCTGTACGTCGAATGTCCCGCTCTCCAGCTTTACCAATGCCACACCACTTTGATTTGTCCTGGCGGTTTCAGCTATTTTAGAAGTGACTCCCCTTGAGCTCCATTCAAAGAAGGTTAGATCAACACCAGCGGCCGGGAACTCCTCTGATGTCCCGCCGACATCCTCGTTGACGATGAAAGCCTCCACGAATACAAAATTCTCAGGAGATTCATCTTCTTCCTGAGGTTCGGGTACCGGGTACGCAATTACGACTGCTCCGCTCACCAGCACTGCAAGGGCAAACAGGCCGAGCTGCAAACTTGTTGATCGGACCGAACTCCCAGACTTGGATCCGCTCATTGGAGAAACTCCAAGGGTCCAAGGGAGTCGAAAAGCGCCTAATCAACTTTGCGCAATCGCTCCACCAGGTAAGGTTTATTTACCGCATTGGAGGTGGATAAATCGCAGAAGTTTTAGGTATTTCTGCAAACGTTATGGATGTATATTCATTTGTTAGACAAAGGATTCGAGAACCAGAATAGACTACATGGGACGACGACCGTAGGAATGGTATGCACCGATGGTGTCGTCCTAGGCGCAGATAGCAGAGCAATTCTGGGCAACTACTTCATAGCTCATAGAAACGTTAGAAAGATATCCGAGATAGATGAACACCTAGGCCTTACAATCGCCGGGGGCGTAGCGGACGCTCAAAACATAATAGATATCCTCCGGTACAACGCCAGCATTTACAAGCTTGAGAATTTCAAGCCCATTCCTGTCCGGTCAGCAGCTCGGCTTATCTCAAACGTCTTTTTTTCGGCCAGGCTCTTCCCGTATATCGCTGATGTACTAGTAGGAGGAATGGATGATAAAGGGCCCAGCCTCTATGACGCCGATCTTTTCGGGAACTTGACGGCGGCAGATTACCGTTCTACCGGAAGTGGGTCGCCCGTTGCCTACGGAATACTAGAGACAGAATACTCCAAAGAGATTAATGTTCATGATGGTTTGCGAATAGCAGTCAGAGCTGTTAATGCCGCGATCAAGAGAAATGCCGGAACGGGAGATGGCTTCGACGTTATTTCAATTACGAAATCTGGATTCAACTCCTACCCAGTGGAGGAGAAACATAAGATACTAGAGGAGGTCGCCGGGCGAAACCACGTTGGTTGAGCAGGAGCTAACACCTGCCCAGAATCTTATGGCGACGATTCTGAAGGGCATCCCTTCTGAAGCCGAGATAACAAGGATAGAATACGAAGGACCTCGGATAGCACTTTATACAAAGAACTACAAGTTCCTCCGTCAGAACAATTATGTTATTTCTGATATCGTAAACGCTGTGAAGAGGAGGGTGGTTGTGCGTACCGACAAATCTATCCGAATGGAAGAGGAAGAAGCAAAGAAACTTCTCCTTTCTCAAATCCCAGAAGAGAGCTCTGTCTCTACAATATTCTTCGATCATGCGCTTGGAGAAGTGATCATAGAGGCGGGCGGACCTCATATCCTTCTAGCAAAGAAAGAGAAAGAAGTGTCCTTTAGTATTCAAGAAGCTTCGGATCGGATCGGGTGGAAGATTAGGGTGAAGCAGGCCCCGCATATCCAGGCGGCAAGCCTCCAGAACATATACTACGTGCTCAAGAACCAGAGTGAGGAAAGGGAGGAGTTTTACAGGAGGGTCGGGGAGAATATCTTTAGGCCTCGTCTGAGTGAGGGTTCTCAGGTCAGCATATTGACGCTCGGTGGTTGCAACCAAGTCGGGAGATCATGTTTCTTGTTAATTACGCAAGAGAGCAAAATACTCTTGGACTGTGGAATTCTTCCAAGCGCTCGGAATCCGTGGGATGCCTATCCCCGTATCGACTGGGCGGACATCGACCTGGATGAATTGGATGCAGTGGTGATGAGTCATGCACATCTAGACCATTCAGGCTACCTTCCTGCGCTCTTCAAGTATGGATACAGAGGACCGGTGTATTGCACCGAACCTACCTTGGCTCTCATGACTCTATTGCACATGGACTATGTGAAGATCGCAGTGATGGAGGGGACTCATATCCTTTATGAAATGCGTGATGTCAGAAAAATGATCGAACATACGATCCCGATCCCGTACAGCCTCGTCACTGACATTTCGCCAGATGTGAAACTGGTCCTGAACAACGCGGGGCACATACTAGGGTCGGCAACCGTTCATTTGCACATTGGTGATGGGGCCCATAACATCGTCTATACCGGCGATTTCAAGTTCGCCAAAACTGCATTATTCGATGCAGCGACCTGGAACTATCCACGCGTTGAGACGTTGATCATGGAGAGCACGTATGGGGCCAAAGAGGACCTGGTTCCAGGTAGGGAAGAGGTCGAAGGTACACTGGTAAACTCAATAAACGAGACGCTTGCACAGGGAGGGAAAGTTTTGATTCCGACTCCGGCCGTCGGAAGATCTCAGGAGATAATGCTAATTCTAAACAGCGCCATGAAGAAAGGAGCTCTGACCGAGAGCCCCATCTTTCTTGAGGGCATGATCTCGGAGGCGACAGCTATCCATGTCGCGTACCCTGAATTCCTGAGTCGAGACCTCCGCAGAGAGATGGCTGACGGAGGGCCAAACCCTTTCCTCAGTGAATATTTCACAGTCATAGAACACCCGAGCGAGAGAGACGAAGCATTGAAGGAAGGGCCAGCTATTGTTATGGCTACTTCTGGCATGTTGGAAGGAGGACCTGTCCTAAGGTACTTCCAGGAACTAATGCCAGAGGAAAAGAATAGATTGCTCTTCGTGTCTTATCAGATCGCTGGGACGATGGGACGAAGAATCTTGGACGGATCTAGGCAGGTCAGCAGCACCGGTGATGAAGGAGAGATTAAGATGGTCGATATCAAATCTAAAGTGGAAAAGATCGATGGCTTTAGCGGTCACTCAGATTACAACCAACTCATTAGATTCGTTGGAAAACTTCGGCCGAAACTTCAGCAGGTTATTGTAAGTCATGGAGAAAGAAGGAAGGTGGATAATCTTGCGAATTCAATTTCTCGAATCTACCGCATCGCCACGCTTCGACCAGAAGTTCAAGAGGGGATAAAGCTCTTCTGACAGGCTAGATTGCCCCTCTCCAAACCCGTACGCCGGGAGGGGTGAGGACTACGCGTTCCTCCCCGAGCCTCGCTATATCTCCACCTAAAGAGATAACAAAATCGTAGAGCTCCTCAACCGCTTTTCGGAGCTCATCCACGTTCTTCTGAGCTAGAGGTGTAATCCTAAGTATGATTATCATGTTCTTTGAAATTTCCTCCTTTATCTTGGCAATCTCGTTAATATTCCGCAAGGGAAAGGCCTTCAGGTACATCTGTTCCTTCTTAGTCTGTACAGTTCCGGAAACAGATCCCCGAGGCAAGACCTAATCTTTAGAGCATAGGAGGCTTATTAATCTAACACGGCAAGTGCGCTTCTAAAGCAAGCGAATGGATTTCATCGCTTCCCAAAGCCGATCTCCAACAAAATGGAGGTTCCTAATCATGGCTCCGCGCTCACTCGCCAAGATTTCTGCACTGGAAAGAACTGAAGCTCCCACCGCGATGAACTTACTATGCGTTTCTTCCTTGATCGAGACAATCGCCTCTTTTCTAAATTCCCCTTCGACCCTCACAATCCCAGGCCTCATTATATCCGCCCCATTGCAAACGAATTTGATGGCCCCTTTGTCGACGATGGCAGCAGGTAGATGATCCAAGAGGCCTTGATCCCTTAGAAACGGAAAAATTTTCCCATCCTTCCTTACTAGTTGGAACCTATCCTCGATTAGAATGACTTCGGCCTCATCGAGCTTTATGACTTTAGCATCCTTGATCTTACCCCCTACCTCGATCATTAGAGATTCATTCAGAGAATTGACTAGCTGAAGAATCTCCTTCCTCGGGATGTTGTAGATCTTCATCCAAGCTAATTGTCTTGAAGGGAAATTTATTGGTTTGTGAGAGGGGCGAATTGTCGGTATGATGAAGGACGATCTGATCGGTTTAAATAAGCGTAGTTTGCTTCATCACAGAGTTCACATACCTTGTCGGTAGATATGGCGATTAAGGCGCTGGATGACAGTGTCGGGAAAGTTGTTCTCATAAAGCTAAAGGGAGGAAAAGTCATACGGGGGAAGTTGCAAGGTTTTGATCAGCACATGAATCTTGCCCTCGACAACTCTGAAGAGATAATCGAGGACGGAAAGACGAACGACTTAGGGACAATTATTGTCAGGGGTGACAATGTCGTGATTATCTCTCCTCCTCCAAGATAAGATAATCTGGGAGGAAGAATTCTATGACTAAAGGTACCACTTCGTTTGGGCCGCGTGGCAAAGGCAAGACGCACATGAGATGTAGGAGATGCGGTGGCCATTCATATCACGTAACTAAGAAGAGATGTTCAAGCTGCGGCTTCGGGGCCACGACAAAGCTTAGAACGTACAGTTGGCTTCGAAGAAATTAGAATCAGGGATTTCAAATTGTCCCACGTCAACTTGTAGTACTGTTTATCAAATAATTATGAGCTAAGGATTTACTAGGTCTATCGAGAGTCCTACCCATGCCTACAGTCGAGATAATTTCCCTTCTTCTGGGAGGGATCGGAATCGGCGGAATCACCGCTTTTCTGCTAACAAGGGTTCTTCCGCACTCAACTCGGAAGACAAAAGGGACACGGGAGGTCGGTACGACAGGTCTCCCTGAGATGAAGACCATCCTAGAGAAGTTCGAAGTTGAGAGGGCAAGGGGAGAGTACAAGGCAGTGAGGCTTGAAAAGGAGCTACACGCCGAGATGCTTACACGGGTCTACCAAGCAGAGGTAGATAGGAGAATAACAAGGAGGGAACGAGAGCTCCTATCAAACAAATATCGAGAACAGATAAGGAAGCTGGATGAAAAGCTCCAGGATTCTGAATTAATTATGGAGGCAAACGAACTGGCGAATCTTAGAGAAGAAATGCTGAATCTCTTCAAGACCAAAATTGCGCAAATGGAAAGGAGACTGGGAGAGCTGATATCTAAGTTAGAGCAGGTTAAGGGGCCACTTCGCGTGGTGGTTCCACCAGTGGAGCTGCCAAAAGAGAGAGTTAGAACTCCAGCAATAGAGCCGCCGAGGGCTGAGGAGACACGAAAGGAGATAGATGCTTCTCCAGTAATCATAGAGAAATCCGATACAAATCCTCCCCCGCAGAAAGTTGAGGTGACCGACGTGCCGGTGGCAGATGAACGGGTGAAAGCCATCAGAAACGAAGTACTCGAAGCACTTGCCAGATTGGAGCAGATGGATATCGAGAGCTAATGAGCTTGCAATCTGCACTGAAGGCAATGGGTAAGCAAGCAGCGTCCCTAGTTAGAGATGGGTCATTAATCGGCCTAGGCAGCGGTTCTGCAGTAGCAGCGTTCGTGGTTGCGCTCGGCGAAAGAATAAGCAAAGAAAAAATCGTTGTATCGGGAGTTCCTTCTTCTATCCAGGTAGAGCAGGTTGCTTCCGCAAATGGCATCAAGTTGGAGCACTCATCAAGACTAATGGCGATCGATGTTGTGGTAGATGGAGCTGATCAGGTGGATGCTAAGTACAATATGATAAAGGGAGGCGGCGGAGCTCACTTTAGAGAGAAAGTGATGATGGAGGCCTCAAAGCAAAAGATCATCGTAGCAGATGAATCGAAATTTGTTGAGAACCTAACTAGGACCATCCCAATTGAAGTTACTGCTTATTCGAGGGATCTGGTCGAGGGAAAACTGAAGGAGCTCGGAGGGAGACCACACCTGAGAAGCCTAGAAAAGGGATATCCATATTTTACGCAGAATGGCAATTTGATATTTGAAACTGACTTTGGAACCATAGGGAATCCTAAAGGGCTGGAGATCAATCTCCTAAAGGTTCCTGGAATCATAGCAAACGGCCTTTTCACCATGCATATTGATACCTTTTTTAGAGCAAGAAACGACGGAAAGGTAGATGAACTCAGTCCATAACAATAGCTCTGAATACAGAAATATTGGAAAAGGCTCCGGCTCTTTCAGGTTCTAATTTTTTTAGGTTGCCTTATGCGAATACTGATCCTAAGTTATGTCTATAGGTTTGAAGAATTATAGCCTGAAGAACGAGAATCGTATAAATTTTGATTACTCAGCAGGCATGCCTGTAGATCCAGTAATCGTAGATGAAATGATACCGTACATGACCACTAAGTATGGAAACCCATCGTCCCTACATTCCTTCGGTCAAGAAGCTCGAGTAGCTTTGGTAGATGCACAGCGGAGAGTGGCCAAACTTATTGGCTCAACCGATCCGGAAGGCGAAATCTACTTTACTTCGTCTGCGACAGAATCAAACAACCTTGCGATGAGAGGGGTTGCACTCAGAAACAAAAAGAGAGGAAACCATGTAATCATATCTGCAATTGAGCATGTCTCGATCAGGAACGTCGCGAAGTACCTCCAACTACGCGGGTTCAAAATAACCATCCTCCCGGTCGGAGAGGACGGGATAGTGGATGTCAACTTTCTCAAGGATGCCATTGAGCCGGGCACAATTCTAGCCTCAATCATGCACGCAAATAACGAGATTGGAACAATCCAACCAATTGAAGAGATTAGCTCAGTGACACAGAATGAAGGAATTCTCCTTCACGTTGACGCCACAAGCTCGACAGGAAAAATCCCTATTGACGTAGCTCGTTCAGGGATCGATCTACTGACCATACCGTCTAACGATCTCTCGGGGCCAAAGGGAGTGGGAGGCATCTTCATCAAAGACGGTACTCCGATAGAACCGATAATATTTGGCGGGGGGCAGCAACGGGGGTTAAGGTCGGCATCAGAGGATGTCGCAGCAATCGTAGGAATGGGTAAAGCTGCTGAGATTGCCGAACGAAGAATGGGATCTGATGGGAAGCGCCTGACACGGATGAGAGATAAGATCATGGACTCTGTTTCGGAAACTGTAGAAGGAGTTTCCGTCTACGGTCATCGAGAACATCGCCTACCCAATAACGCGATGATCGGTATATTCGGTGTAGAGGGAGAACAAGCGATTATGGAACTCGACAAAAATGGAATATCGGCTTCTACTGGATCGGCATGCGCCTCAAAGAACCTGGACTTGTCTCACGTTTTGGAAGCCATAGGTGTCAATGAGGTCGAGAGATATGGAACTATCCTCTTCTCGCTATCGAGATGGAATCGTGAAAAGGAGGTGGACCGTCTACTTGCAGTCCTCCCTCGTATTATTGGCGAGCTCAGAGAGATCTCTCCGATTTGGAAGTTTAGAGACAGGCTGGAAGAATTCTACGCGGGATAAGATCTAATATATCGCGGCTTGTGAGTTATAGTTATAGCAATGAGATTAGAGGAACTGCGCGAAAAGCTTCTGTACAATTCCCTATCGGATGTATGGTTTGCCTTCCGTGAAGAAACAGGGGAGGAATGGGCGGACTTTGGTGCGTTCAAGAGATTTGTGGAGCATATTCGTGGGTCCGGATTAGAATTCAAGTCGCTACCCGTCTGTCCGAGCGGGACCGGCACCAAAGCTGACTTCGCGAAGAAGATTTCGGTATTCTTGGGCGATCCAAACAAAACATACATCTTGAAGACAGATGAGAGTACCGTAGAGAGGATACGATCCTTCAGCCTTTGAATCGACTGTGGGACTCAGTATCAAGAAAGAGTCAGAAATACTTAATATATAGGGATGGACTTTCGATCTCTAGATAGAAGATGTTGAGTCAGACCGAGATGGTCACTATCTTGCCTCGGGCAGTAGTGAAGGTTTCAGAATTTCTTAAGAATGAAAACAAGGAACCCGCCAAGGCAGGGTTGAGACTCTATGTAGCAGGGGGTGGTTGCTCCGGCCTAACCTATGGAATGGCGCTAGAGGATGGACCCTCAGAAGAGGATATCATAACAGAAAAGGAGGGATTGAATATTTTCGTGGATCCATTCAGCGCAAAATACTTGAAAGGATCAACAGTCGATTACATTGAGAGCATCGAGGGCTCTGGCTTCAAGATAAACAACCCCAACGTAACATCGTCTTGCGGTTGTGGACACTCCTTCCAGACCGGCTAAGTACCCTCAGTCCAACAATTACCTGATTTTTTATAGACTTAGCCTGACCCTCGTCGATAGATATGACAATCGGCGATTTATATCGCAAGGCATACGGCGCCCTGGTAGCAAAGCCTACCAAATTTGGATGGGTAGAGTCAGGGAAAATTGCAGCATCAGGTAGGCCTTATTCTATCAAGGAAATGGACTTCCTCTCAAAAGAGGGAGTGAGATCTGTTCTGAGTCTCACAGAAGAGCCACTGGCAGACGATTTAATCTCGGGCCGAAATCTTCGATACAAGAACATTCTTGTTCGCAACCATGAGGCCCCAGACCCCATACAGTTGGATGAAGCCGTCGGTTTCATGCGTTCTTCGATTGCTGACACCCTTCCTGTTTTGGTTCATTGTGCCGCCGGATTGGGACGTACCGGAACTGCCCTTGCAGCCTACTTTATAGCTACTGGCTATAACGCCCAAGATGCCATTTCCTACGTAAGACGGCTACGGCCAGGGTCAATAGAGGCCGAGCAAGCAGAGGCGCTCAGGAAATATCAGGATAGGGGCACGGGAGAGAATTCCTCTTGAGTCTCGGCAGCCGATTAAGACAAGATTGAAGATTTATACGAAAAAAGGAGATGATGGAAGAACAGGCCTGCTTGGGATATCAAGCAGGGTCAGCAAGTCGTCCGCTCGCGTTTCAACCTATGGAGATGTAGATGAGCTGAACTCAGTACTGGGAGTCGTGAGATCGGAGAACAGGAACTCGAAACTTGACGAAATTTTAGAAAAGGTTCAGCGAGATCTCTTTTCAATTGGATCTGAACTCGCGACTCTTACGGGCCCATCTGATCTTGGGAAACGAATTCCTGCTTTTCCAAGAATTACCATCAACGACGTACAGAGACTTGAACACGATATTGACAGGGCGGAAGAGATTCTTATTCCGCTGACTAAGTTCATTTTACCCGGGGGGACTAAAGCGGCGTCATTCCTGCATGTTGCTCGTAGTGTATGCCGAAGAGTGGAGAGAGGGGTAGTTGCCTTGGGGGAGAATGACACGATAAATCCGGTAATTCAGGCATATCTTAACAGACTCTCAGATCTGCTTTTTGTCCTCGCAAGAGAATCTAATTCCGAAGCAGGAATAAGAGACAATCAATGGGCTCCTTGACATCATGTCAAGAGTTTCTGAACAACAACCAACTCCGTTCCATTATGGAAACTCGCCTGATTAAGAGCCGTCTCAGCCTCAGAGCCCGTCGTTGGGATGGAAAAGTATCCTGTAATCCCCTCGTTGCTGGAGGTCTGATCAAGGAATCTGGGGATATGTTTTATCAGAGTGAGCATCATCTGAATCGTTCCGCCTAGGAAAGTGATTTGGACTGAATTCTTGTATCCGAATCTTGAGGTCATGTTTAGGAGAAGGAGTGCCTCTAAATTTCTGTTATCTCCTAAACCTATTGCCGATCCATTTACCAGCAATTCATCTAGCATGGTTTCGTCAAATTCCCACCACCTCCACCAGAGAGGCGATAAGAAATGTGGTGGTGCCAAGCTTCCCGAGTTGTGGAGAAATTTGAGGATCTCATCTCTTTCTGCGTTTCGAACCTGACCGTTGTCAGAGCTAGCATGCATTGCACCCTCAAATTTCATATAGTGGGGGAACAGAACCTCCTCAAAGGTCTGCCCTCGGAAAAGGCCTCTAGATCCCAAGTTCTTTTGAGATGTCACCAAACGAATCACTCTCGATCCCATCTCCGTGACTCGATCTAATGCATCATGCGTCAGTCTCCTTCCGATACCCCTCCTCCTCTGGCCAATATCTACTCGCAAACTTTCCATCCAAGATTGGTTCCCTCTATGCGCGAGATGGTAGAACCCCACTATTCTACCATCTATCATACCGATCCTAAACTCACCAGAACTAGGCTCATCCGAGACCCAGTTATCCCACACGTCGGGAAGGTAGTCCCTTTCTCCGTAGACCCTTTCACATATCTCCAGCACCTCTGCTTTGTCATCTCGAACGGCTCTCCGCGTTGAGAGATTTTCCGCCTCCGGCATGATATTTGAGATCTCGATTACGGAATTAATTACGAAATTAAGTGGTCTCTCAGAGGTGCTTCATGAGCACCTTCTCAAGTCCCTGTTCTCCAACGGCCCCGACCACCTTGTCAACCACCTTACCGCCCTTGAATATCATGAAAGTGGGAATGGAAAAGATTCCGTATTTTGAGGCAGCTACCTGGCTCTCATCAACATCAAGCTTACCGAATGCAACTTTGCCGGCATATTTGTTTGCCAGTCTTTCTATCACTGGATGCATAACCCTACAGGGGGCACACCATTCTGCCCAAAAGTCGACCACTGAAGGATTGGGATTAGCAATAAAGTTGTTAAACTCCTTATCTGAAAGTATGACAGGTTTTCCACCACTTTTTTCCTCCGTACGAGTTTGGAGCTCGCGAATCTTTCTCTGGTTGATTATCTCAAGTTCAGGGTCGCTCGGCATGAACTCGTATCTGATTCTAGATTATTTAAGTTTGGAGAGTATGGAGAGCGGCATGGTCCCATATCTTTAGGAGCGTGAGATTTGCGATTACCTATTAATACTGATAGATTTGAAGTACAGAGCGCCGGGAAGAGATGCCGGGATACATTCAATGATCGTAGGCAGAGTGGACCTCTCATGAACACAATAATGCGCGGATCCCCCACACGGGAGCGTACGCCTTGAGAGCCTGTGTCCTCTTCGAGGACTCGTGGGTTCGAATCCTACTCCCGGCGCCTCTAGTTTGTTTAGAGCATGATCTAGGTTGTATTGGAGGAATTGGCTGAGATTGATACCGATTCGTTTTGACTTGTCGAGAGTATCAGAGTCTAATGATAGGTTTACTCTGGCCTTCATGCGCATGTATGCGCATTGTGGATCTTAAATTAGTTTCCGGTCTGGGTGAGTGTAGCCTAACTCAATCGGATCATGAGGGAGAGAATAAAGAGTAATGCAAGTAATAGGAAAGGATGGAAAAATAGGGGAGAGCCCTCCGAAAGAGGGCCTTTGAAACTACCTGCTTGTTAGTACTGTGTTCCGTCCAAACTCAGTTACGGCGAACTGTTTCGTCATGCCGCCTTTATGATTTATGAAAGCGGATTCAAAAATACCTAGCGCCTCCAATTCGTAAAGCCTGTGCAGTACTTCATCCCTCTGACCATTAGATATGTCATCCAATTCATCAATAGCGATCGGCGAATTGGGGCCTGCGGCTTTCTTTATTAATTCTTGTCCAAGGCTGTCTGTTATTATTGCGGTGTTATCTAGTAGCTTCGTTAGCTCATCATGGGATAAGCCCTTCAACATTTTCTGAAGCTCATCATACATTTGTTATTCGACCTCCGACTTATCTACGTTAAGAATACTATTAAATATTTAAAGACAGATACAATCTAATCGCAACAAAAGGTGATATAATTCCCTCAGGCAGGCCAATTCAGCGTCATCACGAGGTTTAAACCCTTTATTCTAGACTTTCTGAATACCCGGAAACCTGCAGGGAAACGTGAATGGGTCATTTTATTGCCCTCATCCAAGGATAAGGAAATAGAAACTAGAATCACACTCGTATCCGGTAATTGGGGTCTTGGAAGCGTAATCCTGCGCTTTGATAACTATCCTGTGGATTATGATGGTAAAAAAGGAGACTTGGATTTGGCGATTATTCTGATGGAACCCATAGACCGAGAGAGAGCACTCTCGGAAGGGTACGTTCGTCTTCAAGGGGCTACATTCCAAGTGGATGACGTTTCGTCACTGGAGAAGTGGATTCAGAAAGAGGTTTGTCAGGCTTGGAACGAGAACAACTAGACTCCCATACTAATATCGGTATACTAGAATTACATATTCTCGAACAGTACTAACTAAGAGTTCACGATTCTGGCGGCCTTAGGCACCTTCCTTCTCACCCACTCTATAAACTACGAGCCGATATCTTCGACCTGGAAGAACTAGATCCATAAGGCAGATATCTTAGAAGTATGATTCAGACCTTCATATACCAGTCAGTTTTCGTAATTCTCGTTGGCTAGAATTAGCTATGCAAGGCTAATCCGGATGGTTGCCGGCGGCCCATTCCTTGAGGCTGAAGATAGAGATAGAGCTGAAGAAATGAAGGCCGCCTTTCAGGTTGACCTCTCGGAAGAGATGAGCTTTAGGCGCCAATACACCAATTCTCAGATATTTCAAGGAGGAATGATCCTGGCAGTTGTAGTGGTAATTAGCATCTGGCTTGCAACTCTTCCTCGCTTGAATGAATTGCTACCTGAGGTGTTGGCCGATGCTACCACCTCTTTAATCGCCATAGAAGGAGTCGTGGTGGCCCTTCTTTGGGGAACAGTAAGTGCAGACCTCAGATCGACCCGGCAGCAGTATGGAGATATTATGTGGCGACTTCCAGATGATATTGAAAGGAAGAAGAAGGAGTGGGACAGGACGGTTCGCAATTTGTTCAAGGAAATCGACCGCTACAAGGTGAAGATAAAATTCATCGGTTGGATGGGTTCCCTGGCCCTCATCTTAACGATAAGCTCATTTACAATTCCATTAATTATCTCGACGAGTGAAACCACACAATTGACGATTTTCCTTGGGATATTTGGACTAGGAGTTTTGATAGGATTAATCTTTAAGTTTCTAATTCGCCCTTTGGGTTAAGAAACTAAGTTATGGCCTTTGATGGGATGCACTAAGAATAAATCGGCATGATTTAATCCAGAGAAGTTCTTTGAATGCTATGAACACTTTTCCCATCCCCCACCCTATGACTCATGGACCTATATCTCTTCAATGGAAGAGCTAGATGTTTTCATTGGGGGCTATCCTGTAAAGGTAGGGGGTTCATATCCTAATTTCCTGAGCTTGCGCTTGAAAATTGATACCCCCTTCCATAAGGAATGGACCGTTCTCAACTTCATAGGTCTGAATGAGTAGATAGTTTCACAGGTACTACAGTAGTAACTAGTTAGGCCGATGTGAGGGGCTGATAGATCATCAAGGTACTCTAACTTAGATCTATGCTTTGGGCAATTCAATTGGAGGTCTGCTCATAGAACTCGTTATCTCCCTTCCTTGCATTCTGTAGGTATTTCGACACAATCACCTTGATTGTGGAGGATACTGGAATATGCCATTCCTTGGCCTGCCTGTTTATGCTATTCCTTAACTCCCTATCCAGATATACAGGGATAGGCTTTGAATTCCTTCCCAATACCTATTCACCCTCTCGATCTATAGGTACTATACCTGTACTACCTTGTTGAGAACCGTTATTCTCCCACCACCTGTTGTTTATAGTAAACCCATTCAGATTATAGGCTAGGTCACCCCTGTCCTTATGTTCGGCGATAATATCGTAGACAATCTGTTCATCGACATGCTCATTTCTAATAGCATTCTCGAATTGAACTCTCTGAATGCAATCCTTCCCCATAACATTCTGAACGGCTTTAGCAAATATCTTGTTCAAACTAATTTCTGCCTCCTTTCTACCTGGATCTCCATACATGATTTTAGTACCTAGCTCGATCCCTTCTTTCACATCTTCAGCTCGAACTTTCTCAGCTTTTCCATTGAGCTCTAGATCAACAATTTGTACATCCGCCTGATCTAGAGAATAACCCATTTTGATTAGGTGAGAATTGCATATCTGAGCGATTTTACTTGCTACTGTCCCTCCTTCCTTCTCAACCATCATATCTAGAGCATGTTGTACTGGTATGGGAAGACGAACGGTATTTGCGATCTTTGTCTTTCTATTAACCGATCCTCATACACTCCCCTTACCTTGATTCTTCTTCTTCTCTCTCCTGTGATATTAGAGCCTCTTTCAAGAGGCCAGAAGCTAGGTCTTCCATCTTGGCTTCTTGATTAGTTGCTTCGATCTTTAGTAACTTCCACGCGGAAGTGTCTATACGCAGAGATTTCGTCTTCAATTCTATTCAGGTTGTGATAGGTTCAGATTATTCTATTTGTATTCTGGTCTATGGAGATGACGTACTAGCTCTACTTTTTCTACTCAAAATTCTGTTATTCCCTGCTACGTGCGGATAAGTGACACTAGATCTGATTTTCTTCTAGTACCTGCAGACAAATACGCACCCATGTGTAAGCTTGAGTATGGTACATGCAGAGTTTAGTAAAGATCAGCACCACCTATGCACCTCTTCTTTTGGTTTTACTGGATTGCATGCAAGATTATGCATACGTGACAAGGATTCACTGCACTCCGAGTGCCAATTTTCCCCAATCAGTACTCTATACCTGCAATTATGCATCTAGAAACTGAATATCCGCACTCCAATGCAGTGATCATCAATGATCACTGCACTCAAAGCAGTGATTCACACATATTGAGTATGATTCAGTGCACTCTGGGCAGTGATTAGCCCGGATTAAGCCTAGTCAAGTGTTTTGAGTGTGGATTATGCTCGAATTAGGCTCCGTATTCATACCTGTAATCCTATGAGGGGCAAAGTTAAATCAGCCGATAATTCTTGGATATAATCTATGCCTGAGATTAGGAACTATACAACACTTTTGTTGTATATCGTGCTTTCAATTCTTATTCTGGTCCTGCCTCTTAGTAATGTCGCGTTTGCCCAATCAGATACAATACCCGGTCCCGGTCCTGCCCAAGAACTCCTTGAGGAGATACAGAGAGCCATCGACGCTATACAGGAAGCGATAACGGACGCTTTTGTCGACGCTTGCGAGTCGGTGACCGACGGCAGCCCTGGTGTGAAATTTTTCTGTGATGTTGTCCTGACAGGACGCATAGACCGATAATTTCCTATGCCCAAGTTCCCATTAGATTGATTCTCTCCGTATAATCTACGAACTTTTGGTATTCGCTAATCACATTATCCGCAAGATAATGCGCCCTAATACCCAGCGTATGACCAGCTAACCAATCTACAATATCTCTATCCATTCCAGCTTTCCTCATCGTGTTGTACGCATAATCCCGGAGCTTTGACCTATTCAGATTATTGCATGCCATCTTTCTGGCTCTTTGGATAGTCTTTCTGTATGAAGTATTACTGCGGTAAGGGAAGACGCGTTCATCTTGAGGGCCCCCGTAGTTATTCAAATACGGCAAGAGTTTTGGATGGATAGGATTAGGTCTATAATTCTTAGTTCTCACATTCTCATTAATGTGTATGAATCCATCTTTCACTTCCATCCATCTTAGAAGCCATAGACGATCAGGGCGAATGAGTGTCGTTGTCAAGAGTCCAAGATACAGCCGAATATCGACTCTATCGATGGCTGAAAGAAAATGCCTTACCTGAGTGTCCGTGGGGGCGATCAGAAGTTCATTGGGGGTGACCTTGTACATCCTACCTTTGTAGTCTATCTCAAGGAACCTTGCTAAATGTCTCATAGCTTTCTCCGCATTATTATGGCTGTTAGGATTCGAGTATGTAGACACAAATTTTGTTAGGTTCTCGTGGTTGGGTTCATACGTTCGATTGAAGCGATCTACGCTCTGTACTATCCCGAGGATGGTAACGTCTCGAAGATCTAAGCCTAGTAGATATTCTCTAAACCTTCTTTTGTCATCTCCCTCCCATCGCCTTGAGAGCCTGTGTCCTCTTCGAGGACTCGTGGGTTCGAATCCTACTCCCGGCGCCTCTAGTTTGTTTACAGCATTTCGGCGCCTAGCTTTATCCCTTCTTTCACATATTCAGCCGGAATTATCCCAGCTCTTTCGTTAGGAATTAAGCCCCATTCAGCCTCCCTTTACACCAGGATTTTTCCTTTTTGAGAGGTTGTTGCATATGAGCTTACGAGACCTTTCATATGAGCTTGTGCAAAACCCTCGTAGCATATGGGCTTACAAGACTCTCCTAATACGTGCCCGGAATGTGAAGGCACAATGATTCTTCTGATTGATACATGGTCCTGCTCCGAGTGTAGCCCCATCTATGGAAATGTGGCCTGACGATAGCTGGAAATTAAGTCAGAATTGGAGGTAGGCTTAAAAATTATCCAATAAATTCTGCTCCAGAATCGACGAATGTGATCAGGAACTACAACACTCTAGTTGTATATCTTGCCCTCTATTCTTCTTCTGGCCCTACCCCTTAGTAAGGTCGACTTTGCCCAATCTACAACACCGGGCGGGCCCGGTCCTCTCGAAGAATTCGTTGAAGAGATAAAGGCAGCCATCGAAGGCGTACAGAGAGAGATACTTGAAGCTTTTGAGGAATTTGGTGAGTCCCGCCCTGACCCGGGGCCATGTCAAGGAATATCTAACTGCCCTATCTTTCAGCTGAAGGGTGCCCAGGAACGATAAATTCCTAAGCCAAGTTCAGATAAGGTCTACTACTTTTGCATGGATCGCATTTGGTCTATAATTCTTAGTTCTCACATTCTCATTAATGTGTATGAAACCATCTTTCACATCTATCCATTTCGGAAGCCACAGACGATCAGGCCGGATGAGTGCAGTCACCTCTTCGAGATAACACTTAGCATGGGCCTCTCTGGTTCCTTTAGAGTGAGAACCCCTGCCCTCCTTCCTAATCCTATGGACCTCACTGACATTAGAGTCGTCAGATTTTTAGTTATGAAAAAGATGATCGAAAATGACAATTGGAAGTCAATATCTTCGAGAGCGCTCAGGGCCTCCTTCTTACCCCCGGAATCCTTCTAGGCCTAGGCGCAATAATCCTCTCAATCATCGCGATGGCGAATTCACGCAGGAACTCGAGGCAAGTCATGGCCAAAATCGACAAAGTCGAGAGGGATGTCGATCTCAAGTCTAGCTTGAATCGCCTTGCAACTGTTGTATCTGACATGGTCGATTCTCTAAACTGGAATTTAGACACCAAAATGTTCTCTTTTAGTCCGATTCAGATCGCAACGGACGAGGTTATCAGCTTCATTCACGATAAGGGAGAGCGAGAATCAGTATTGAATGCAGAGGCAGTCTCCATTCGTATCTCTTTCTCTAATGGTGTAGGGAGGGAAGAAACTGGAAAGATTGAAACAGTTAAAGAGTTCGAGAGATTGTTGAGACTGTCGAGTTCGGTAACCAGTGCCCTAGTTAATTTCAGATTCACTCCGAATATCATAACGCACGACTCGATAGAATTAACAGACTACATTAAAGCAATGAGGGGGCTATACAGGTCTTGGGATGAGCTTTCAAAACATAGAGATTTACTAGGGTCTTTCGATCACTCTATTCTAGATTACCTGGCTGAAGATATTATTCTTCCGATGGTTCATAATCCCATTCACCATTTCACATCCAATCATGAAATCAAACTTCGATGGCTCGACAAGTCAGATGACATCCACAGAAAACTCCTGGAAGAGCTCTGTGGTTATGAAACGATAGCTAATGTGATCAATAATCGACGCGACGTTGCCCTTGAGAGATTTCAGAAGCTGCAGAAGTCGATTCTACTTGAGGCAAAGTAGCAGTCATTAACTCACTGATCATACTCAGAGATTATTGCTTCGCAGGGTATGGAAGGCCGTAATGGGACCCGAAGCGCAGTCCAAAGTTTTGTGATTTCTTCAAGGGACATGGCGTTCATCCGCAGTCGAATCCCCGACAGACTTGCCAGCTGAGAGCCAGACGGGTAGTATTTTTTGTCAATAGTCTCATTTTGATTGACGGCAGTTATAGTCTTTCCAAGAACTGAATGGGCAGATTCTGCCGGGTGTGCGAGGTCTGCTCCCATTAGAGAGATCAAATAGAAGAGACTGAAGTTGAGTTCATTACCGGTCATCAGTGGAGGGGTAGTATCGTCTCCTAGTCGACCAGTTCTGAGCTTTATGTTATCAACAACGTGGTAGAGGAAAACATTGATTCCCAATGGGCCATTTTTACCCTGAGATTCATCTCCGGGATTTCCTAGAGAAATCTTCCCCTTAAAGCCGAGCTCGCTCATCAGGAGGGTGCGGAGGGTGACGCTGATTTCTTGGATTATCCCTAGGTCCACATCGGTTTTCTAGGTCACAAGGTTAAATGCCTGAGTTTGCATCGACATGTACGAACAAGACAGTTCATGCCTAGCGTGAGAGATTCACTTCGATGAAGACATCTTCAGGCACCTTAAGCTTCAATAGTTGTCTCATAGTCCTATCATCGGCGTCCAAATCAATTAGCCGTCGATGAATCCTCATCTGCCAGTGATCGAAGGTGTGTGTCCCCTGGCCCGATGGAGCCTTCCTCGTCGTGATCCTCAACTTCTTAGTCGGCAGGGGAAGCGGGCCCCTTACTTTCACACCAGTTTTCTCTGTGATTCCCTTGATCTCAGTGCAAACCCCCTGAAGCTTCTCTAGATTACTGCTAGTTAATTTGATTCGCGCTAACTGTACCATCGTGTCTTTCTTCTCTCTCCCTTTCTCATCTTATCAGCTATTTAGTCGTTGCCAGAGCCATTGTCGAGATTCACCTCGATCTAGTTTGAATCGGGGATAAAGCTTAACTTGAATATCCTTAGAGGATAAAGAATCAGGAATGATCGTAGCGGCCATAGTATTTGATCTAGACGGTGTGATAGTCGATTCAAATGAGGCAATCTTTGCTACCTATCAGCAAACCGCCAGGATAATTGGTGAGAGAGTCCCTAGCAACGAAGAGGTTAGAAGACTATTAGGGCAACCTTCATCAATAAATCTGAAGGTACTCTTCGGAGAAAATCCGAAAGCAAGACAGATTTATGATCAAGTGAACCCGAAAACCCATGCTAACCTGCCCTTTCTTCCTCACATTAGAGATGTCCTTAAACAGATGAAAGTCTCTAAGGCTATTGTTACATCAAAAAGACTGGATCATGCTCTTGAGGTTCTACGCGATCTTAGGGAATTCTTCTCCGTCATTATTACTCCCGAGCAAACAATTAGGCAAAAACCTGATCCGGAGCCTTTACTTCTGGCTTGCCGGGAATTGAAAGTTGATGTTCAAGAAATTGTGTATGTCGGTGACACCGTTAGAGATTATGAGACCGCACGGAATGCGGGCGCACGGTTCATAGGATTTGTGCACGATGGAGCAACGTCTGAAGAATTTCGCGAGGCAGGAGCTCAGAACACTGTTGCTGAACTAAATGACCTTCCTGACTTGTTGAAAAGTCTAGAATCGGAATAAAACAGCAATCCCTGGTCAAGATATGGGCAAGATTTGGCAAAACCCTTTTTGTAGAGGAAGGGACCCACTTTAACGAGACAATGGCCGCGGATCCTTTAACACTAGCAATTGCTGGGGGAGCTGGAGTTCTCTCCTTTTTCTCTCCTTGCATCGTGCCAATGATTCCCGCGTATCTGGCGCATATCTCTGGTGTATCCCTTGCAGAGCTAGACGGAAAAGAGGCCCGCGGGGCACAATTAAGAGTCTTCAAGCACTCGCTCCTATTTGTAATCGGGTTCGCCGGAATATTCGTCTTGCTGGGATCATCTATCTCATTCCTATCCCAGCAGATCCCAGGTTTTCAGTTGATTCTATCGAGAGTAGGAGGGGTGATAATCATAGTGTTCGGGATGTATACCATGAGGATCTTACCGTCGATTCCATTCCTTGAAAGGGAATATAAAATCAAATCTTTAAAACAGAATACGGGGTATTTTGGTTCAGCATTCATAGGAGCCTCGTTTGGAATAGGCTGGACTCCATGTGTAGGACCGATTCTTGCAAGCATTCTTGTACTTGCAGGTTCATCGGGAACTATTGCCTCAGGTGCTTCACTATTGACAGTCTTCTCCGTAGGACTTGCCGTACCTTTTCTTATGGTCGGACTCTTTACTGCAAAATCAGCTAACCTCATCAAGAGGATTAATCGAAGATTGGGCATCGTTAGCATCCTTTCCGGTGCCTTGCTAATCGGGCTGGGGATAGTAGTCTTCACGGATAACTTTTCACGTCTCCTCAGCTTGTTTCTGTGATGAATGCTATGAATAATCAAATCAAGCTACTAGCGTTCGTTGTGGTTCTAGTCGGGGTCGTTGGCTCAATCATCCTCCTGGAATCATTTCCTGGCGGCGCTCTAGACGTTACATCTTCGCCATACGAGTTTGTTGCCATTGAAGGATGGTTGAACAGCGATCCACTTACGATGGAATCTCTCAGGGGAAAGGTGGTTCTGGTTGATTTTTGGACTTATAGCTGTATTAATTGCATCCGTACTTTTCCCTACTTGAATTCATGGTACGACAAGTACTCCGAGAGTGATTTCATCATAGTTGGAGTACACTCACCAGAGTTTGGATTTGAAAAGGAAATCGACAACGTCAGAGATGCGATTGAACTTTATGGACTAAAATTCCCCGTAGCTATCGATAACGAGCATGGTACTTTCAGAGGATTTGCGAATAGATATTGGCCCCACAAGTATCTCTTTGACGCTGAGGGAAATTTGCGTTACGACCACATTGGTGAGGGGGCCTACATGGAGACTGAGAGGAACATCCAAGCTCTATTACTAGAGAAAGGCGTGGACGTTTCACATATACCGCTTGAGGATGATGACCGCTTCAATAATCCTGCCCTCGGCGAAGCGGTTGGAGATCAGACTAGAGAGCTTTATGCCTTAAGGGACGTTGTGAATAGGGCCGTTGATAGAATCAATTTTGCGGATGCTGGACAAAGTCATTCAAGGGAAGGAATCTACCTGAACGGCTTATGGGAGCAGAATGTCGATCATTACAGATCGCTTGGTAACCCGGACGAAATGAACTTCTTCCAAATATCTTACAGGGGAAGGAGTGCTTCGCCCGTTATGGGGCCTTCTGAAAGCGAGGAGGATTCTTTTATTGCGTTTGTCTTTTTAGATAACGAATCAGTTCCCAGATGGTTTGCTGGTCCTGACCTTTTGTTCGACGAACAAGGGAGGAGCTATGTCCTGATCACGGGACCCCCCAGGCTGTACTCGCTAGTCAATGCCGATATTCCTGCAGGGGCCCACGAACTTCGAGTTTCTTCGGGCTCGGTGGGTTTAGCCATATGGTCTGTCACGTTTGGGAGTTAGCGTAGCTTAGCTATGTCAGGGACGAGAGAAGGTGAATAGCTGTTGCTCCAGTCTCTCTAACATATCTTGATACTTCCGTTGGCGATATGAGGCCAAATTCGGTAGCAATTCCGCTTATCAACTCAGCCTCGGTCACGTCATAATAGAGATTCCTGCCTTTCACGTTCTCATGAATGGTAGAATCGATGACCTCGCTAGGATCGCCTTCCTCGAGGACGTGTAACAGTCTTGCACTCCTTGAAAGTATCTTCCAAGAATCACATGCTACATAGAATGGCTTTTCATCGCGCTTCGATAGGATGGCTATCATCTTAGTCCCCATCTTGTTCACGATAGAACCATCTTCAAAGAGGCAGTCTCCCCCCACAAGAACCATTTCCACCTCACCAAGATGATGAGCGACGGAGGCCTCAGTAATGACTGTGCAATCGTATTCAAGAGATGAAAGCTCATATGCCAGCCTCCGACCCTCGAAACCTGGCCTGGATTCGGTACAATACACCCTTGGGCTGACAGCCGCTAACAAAATCGCCTCTTTCACAGTCCCAGAATAGCTGTGGACAAGCACAGATTTCACGCCTTCCAGCAACTTGGAAGCGTTGCGTGCGGTCGTCTCTTTAGAAATTGTGTATTCTTTCATCAATTCGTGTGAAAACGATGTCAGATGATTCATTAGCGAATCCCGGCCATTTGAGACATCAAGATTGTCTAGCTCATTTAGTAGAAACAGAACCGAGTCAATTACGGCTGAAAAAGCTGGCCTCGACCTAATCAAACTCCTTCCAACGTCCCATAGTTCCTCGGTCAATTGGTCAGCGGTCCCGGTTCTTGTCGTCGTGAGTGCTACCTGGAATACTTCAATGCATTTTTTCACAAAGGCAGACGCTCCGCTTGTCCGATCGACTCGGATGCTCTCGACTAATCTACCTATTTCGGGATCCATTCGTTCTTTGTCAAGAGAATTCGGAGATATTTAGATAGGTAGAGTCAGGGTTCCGAAACCATTTTAATTGTCGTTACCGAGGGAAAGGCACTTGACCTTTAGGATAGCATGTGGAAAGTGTGGGGCATATATTTATGCGGGGATAGAGCTTAGATATGCCAGGGACGTCCTGAAAGTTGCCGGCGGAAAGTGTCGTGAGTGTGGAAGTCATCTCTCTCTGAAGGACTTTGCCCTTGACGTAGTAAAAGTAAGAGTGTAAGTTAACCTTCGAGCCTCTTAATAAGATTGGAATCGGTGAGTCCTTTAACGTAGATGCAATCCTTGTAATCAACTGACATGCGATTCCGCTTTACTCCTTGATCCGAAAGCTCAATACCTGTACCTCTTACGATGACTAACGGTACTCCTTCATCTGCCTCCCCCATCAGCAACTGAGCGGCCGAACTAATGTCGTCAGCTATGGCTCTCTGTGTGACCCTGAGTATATTCCCAAACAGATCTTTCCTCCCTCTCTCGTCTTTGCTGGCCTGAATTCCAGCCACGCCGATCGCCACGCCTGTGGTTCCGAGTCTGGTAGGCATGAGCCTACTATCCGTGAGGACAACTCCTACCGATCGATTTGCTCCTTTTAGGATTGCGGATCGAATGAATTTTGCCGATTCGAATGGATGTTTTGGGAGTAAGATCGCATGATTTGGAAAAACATTCGTCCTATCTATGCCTGCATTAGGTGTAAGAACCTTGTCTTTCACCGCTAGCGCAAGTCCTTCAACACCGGAGAAAACAAGATCCGCCTCTTGCGCCACCAACTCGGCTAGCTGGGGGTCTATCCCTAGTTCATGCGACAATCGTTTCCCCCTATCCGTAAGCTCGACATTCGAGAGATTTACGACTCTGTTCTCTGACATTGCAACAAATTTGCTTGATATAGCTAGAATGTCTCCGTTATGAATCTCTTCACCGTTTGTCTCTATGGCGCGTAAGATTACATCCACTAGATTGAAATTAGGGCTCTTCCTCTCAACCTTCACCTCGATGAGCTCTATCCTGGTCAACCGCGAACCACCCTTGGAAAAGAGACCTTACTCTGAGATCTCAGCAATCAAGTCTATCTCCACTGCTGAACCCAAGGGAAGAGAATTGGCCCCCAGAGCTATCCGTGAGTGACGTCCGATGTCACCGAACACCTCACTAATCAAGTCGGAGGCACCATTTACTACTTTGGGGTGATCTGTGAAGTCTTCCGTGCAGTTCACGTAGCCTGATAGTTTGACTATTCTCCGTACCCTATGCAAATCGCCTATTTCGTTTTTCAACGCGCCTAGAGCATTAAGCCCGCAGACTCTAGCGGCTTGATACCCTTGGTCTACAGTAACATCCTTACCGAGCTTCCCTTTGTACTTAATTTGCCCCTCTACAAAAGGAATCTGCCCTGAGAGGTAAACTAAGTTCCCGACTCGGACCGCTGGGATGTATGATCCTGCAGGCGTTGGAGGATCTGGAAGTCTGATATCAATTTGAGGCATTTTCCACCTCTCCTTCCACGTAGATGTTAATATCTTAGGATGGAAAGGTATATTCGGCGCCGAAATATGGGAGTCGTAAGGACGTAAGCTTGGTAGATCCTTTACAAATAGGCTTCCTTTCGTTCTTGGTGGGACTTTCGGCGTTCTTTGCTGGTAGCGAGACTGCCCTTGTTTCTTTATCTGAAATAAAGGCGAAAACACTCATGGAACAGAAGAAAAGGGGAGGAAGGGTCCTCTATCGGTTGAAACAGAAACCGAAACGGCTTATCATCACGATACTAATCGGGAATAACCTTGTCAATGTTGGAGCAGCTGCCTTGGCGACCCTAATTGCAACCGATGCTCTAGGATCTACGGGACTTGGGATTGCAACAGGGGCTATGACACTTGTAATTCTAGTGTTTGGTGACATTACCCCAAAGTCGTATGCCACTACGCATAGCGAGAGGTTATCTCTGATCGTTGCCAGGCCGATCGAGATATTGAGCTATATTCTCCTGCCTTTGGTCATACCCTTGGAAAAACTCTCAGATATCCTCACAAGAAATGCCTCTAAACCTGTGCCTATCGTCACTGAGGCAGATCTCAAAACAATGATTGAAGTTGGTGAGGAGGAAAAGGTGATCGAAAAGCATGAAAAAGAACTTATCACTGGTGTTCTGAAATCAGGCGAAATAACTGCAAGAGAGGCCATGACGCCTCGATTGAGGATGTTTGTGTTGGAGTCGACCGTCACTGTGAGGGAGGCCATTGATGCATTGGTGAAAAGCAAATTTTCCCGAGTTCCATTAATCAAAGGCTCACGAGACAAAGTAGTAGGGATAGTTCGTCTCAAGGAGCTGCTCGAGGCAGACTCAAGAGGGAGAGGGAATGCAAGGGCGACCGACATTGCGGGACCTCCTCTCTTTGTATCGCAGAAGGAAATCGTTGGAAATCTCCTTAGAGAATTACAGATCAAACGTCAGCATATGGCCATTGTTCTCGATGAATTCGGTGGGGTGGAAGGACTCTTGACTCTTGAAGATCTGCTTGAAGAAATAGTTGGTGAGATATCTGACGAGACCGAGGCCTCTCCAAGAGTAATCCGCAGGTCCGGCTGGAACAGCATAATAGTTCATGGAGATACGGAGTTACATGATGTCGAGCGGTTCTTTAATGTCGACCTTCCACATGGGACAGATTTGTCAACAATTAACGGCCTGCTCCACGATTTCCTAAAAGACCTACCTAAGGAGGGTGACAAGATCGAATTGGAAGACTTGACTCTCACCGTCGAGGAAATTAGAGACGCCAGACCACACACAGTAAGAATAACAAAAAAGGGAGCCAATGAAAACAAGGACAAGGACAGACCTGAGAGAAAGGTTCCACCCCAGCTGCAGAGAGAATAGGGCCGGCAATTGGTGAAGGAGACTCCCATCCTCCGAGTTGATTTGGCCATTTGGATATTCAGTCGATAATATCGTTAATTTCGGGGTTCGGGTATCTGGGGGCTTTTCTCTCAGGATTCCTCGGGTCGAGTTCGCTCTTTATCGCAATCTTTCCTTCATTCATAGTAATCCCACTTTTGGCGACCCAGCTAAATCCGCTCTTCGTTGGCTTACTCGGGGGGATTGGAGCTGGGATTGGACAGTACCTTCATTATTACATTGGTCTGGGAGGTCGAAGGATAGTTTCTGATAAGATAAGGGGAAGAGTGGACTCTTGGAGATCCAGGCTGGATAAGTACGGTGTAGTGCTAATAGTACTCTTTGCTGCTACCCCTCTTACCCCAGACGACCTGCTCTGGATTCCTCTAGGGATGATGAGGTATCCGAAGCTAAAAGCTTTGGCGGCCGCAATTTTCGGAAAGATAATTCTAAATCTATTCTATGCATATGCCGGTTTTTATGGGCTGAGTTTTCTCCTAAACAGGATAGGTATCTAGATGCCGGGGGCGGGTTTTGAACCCGCGACTTCTGGCAAGCATGTCTCCAGATTATGAGTTACGCCCGTGTGTGGGAGGCTGGCGCTCTAACCAGGCTGAGCTATCGAGCGCTCGAACCCCGGCCAGCCACGGCCACTCCCCGGCTTGAAGGTGGAGCCATAGTCTCTGCCTAATAAGAATAGGCACTTA
>SDBV01001643.1_pt1 | contig 33676 bp, 24 predicted proteins | sample 2277081 | NCBI WGS metagenome assembly SDBV01 (sample SAMN10402039, study PRJNA504765) | marine sediment metagenome | isolation source: marine sediment core GS10_PC15, 223 cmbsf | place: Arctic Ocean: Southern Knipovich Ridge | collected 2010 | reverse complement strand
AGTCAATACAAATGTCAAAAAAAGAAACAAAAAACAAAAATCAACATCATTATTAATCGAGTTAAATAAACTTGAAAAAACGGTCAACGTTATTTAGGCATGGACAACCAGATAACCATAACTCTAAACCAATAAACTAAAAACATGGGTAAGTTAGTTTACGAAAGGTCAGGATGTCTGAAATTAGATTTACGATTTACGATGTAAGATTTACGATTTTAGATTTTAAATTTTTTGTTTGCAATGAATTTTAACCACAGATTACACTGATTTCACTGATTTTTTATCTGTGAAATCTGTTGTTATTTGCAGTTTCTTTTCTAATGAAAGATTGCCATCTAACCAGTGAATTTTCATTCCCTGTCGCTCCATACGTCTGAACCAGGTCATCTGTCGCTTGGCAAATTGATGAATTGCTGTATTTAGCTTTGAAAACATCTCATCGTAACTTATTTCTTTCAAAAGATAATAGGTAAGATATTTATATTCTAATCCATAAGAAATCAAAGTTTCTTTATGAATTCCTGCTTTTAATAAATTCTCAACCTCTTTAATCATACCATTTTTTAGACGATACTTTAATCGTTCAGTAATTCTGCGTCGCGTAATGTCCCTGTCAAATTTTATTCCTATCAACACTGTATTAATATCAGGATAGTTAAAATTAATCTCGTCCACCGTATCGGAAGCGAAGGCGGAATCAGGATTTTCTTTCTGAAATTTATATCCTTTAATAACGGCTTCAATATATAAACCTGTACCGCCGCAAAGAATTGGCTGTTTCTTTCTTTTATTAATATCATTAAAAACTTTCAAAAAATCGTTCTGAAATTCATAAACATTGTATCTATAGCCGGGCTCAACAATATCAATAAGGTGATAAGGAATATTAGTTTGATTTACAATGTAATCTTCATAATCCTTGCCGGTTCCAATATTCATATTTTTATAAACCTGTCGTGAATCAGCACTGATTATCTCACCGTTCAGCATATAAGCTAAATTTGCAGCAAAAGAAGTTTTTCCGCTTGCAGTAGGACCTAATATGGTTATTAAGTTAAATTTTGTATCCATCAAAAAATTAAAAAAAATATTTATAAAGGTAATTAATTAAATAAAATTACTTTTGTGCTTTACAAACTTTTAAAAAATTAAATGTTATGGATTTCAAATTTATTATTAAAAGAGCAACGAACATTATCGTAAAGCCAGTTGATGAATGGCAGGTAATAAAAAATGAAGCTTCTGACAAAAAACAAGTAATAATGAATTATGCACTGCCTGTAATTGCTGTTGTTGCAATTGCAAGTTTAATCGGCGGATTTATTTTTCCACGTTTTTATCAAATATCAGTTAGCTATCAAATACTTAGTGCTGTAATTGCTTTTATTGTTCCTTTTGCAGGATTGTATATTTCTGCAATTGTAATTAATGAATTAGCACCAAGTTTCGGTTCAAAAAAAGATATTAACGCTGCATTTAAGTTAGTTATTTATTCATTTACTGCATCTTTTCTGGCTTCAATTGTAACAGGTCTTATTCCACCATTATTTTTTATCGGAATATTTGGTTTATATTCAATCTATTTATTATGGATTGGTATAACACCTATGATGGAAACACCTGAAAACAAAAAAGTCGGGTATGTTATTGTTTCTGCACTAATAATAATTGTCGTTAATATTCTTATTGGTTTGATTTTAGGTTTTATTCTTTTATCTTTTTTTGTAGCTCCTGCGTTTAGTGGAATTAGTTAGGCTTTTACGATTTAATTATCGCCAACATTTAACGATAATTTTTTTGAGTTAATAAACAAGTCGGCAGTCGACAAAAAAAATTGCATATTGCCGACTGGGGACTGCTGACTTGTTTAAAATTAAGTTGAAATTTTTGATTTACAATTTACGAATTAAATCCCGACTTGGGATTGATTATCAGCAACAAAAAATCGTAAATAATTGTATGTTATCAGTAATTAATATTAAGAACAAAAAAGCTTCTTATAATTTTCAGTTATTTGATAGGTTCATTGCAGGGATTCAGCTAACCGGTACTGAAATAAAATCTATTCGCACAGGAAAAGTAAGCTTTGTTGATCCTTTCTGTTATTTTATCAAGAACGAGCTTTGGGTAAGGGGTATACATATTTCTGAATATTCATTTGGGAGCTATTACAACCATGAACCAAAAAGAGAAAGAAAACTATTGTTAAACCGGCGGGAACTTAACAGGTTTGAAAAAAAGACCAGGGAAAAAGGTCTTACAATTGTTCCTGTCAGGTTGTTCGTTAATGAGCAAGGTTATGCCAAGCTTGAAATTGCATTGGCAAAAGGCAAAAAGCTTCACGACAAACGGGAAGATATTAAAAAAAAGGATTTAAAAAGAGAGTTACAGAGGATGGTTTAATATTCCTGTATTAATATATCTACTGGTATATTTAAATACTTATTTAATTCTCTTATCAAATTAAGATTTAGTTTTCGTTTCATAGATAAAATATCAGATACTGTGCTCTTGTCTCCAATTATTTTAACTAAATCTTTCGGTTTTAGATTAAGCTCTTCCATTCTTGTTTTAATTGCCTCAATTGGTGATAACTTTCCAATCGGATAATGTTTTTCTTCATAGTACCAAACCAAAAGAGAGATAACTTCAAGTAAATCTTCTTCTTTAGAATTTTCTCAATCAATTAGTTTATCAATGGTCCTTATGGCTCCATTGTATTCTGCTTCTGTTTTTATTGGTTTTATTTCCATGATTAAATATTTTTTATATTAGTAATAAACTGTCAGGTGGAAACACCTGACAGCACAATAAAAAAAGAGGCTGCATTTTGCGACCTCAAATTTACTTTAAAACTATCTAAAATTATATAAAAGTCGGACACTAATGAAAATAATAGTTAATATTCAGAAACTATTCAAAAAAAAAAGGTCGCCCGTATGGACGACCTGAAATTATCGGATATTGCATTATATGCTGTTTTTTCAACAGCTTTAAAATATAAAAAAGCTGCCTCATTCAGGGCTACTTTTTTTGCGGTTTTATTTCAAAAAAACAGTTATTCCTCCCATTATTCCAAAATCACCTGTTACAGTTCTGTAGTTATCGGGGTTATCTTCAGTATCTTTAAATGTCATTGACGAATATCCTGCTTTAATATCAAAAGCAACCTGTTCTCCTGCAAAAATAGCTACACCAGCGCCTACTCCATATTGCATCATACTGTATTTACTATCAGAAGGATCTCCAACTTTAGGTTCGTATTTAGAAGTAAGGCCGCCATATAAGAAATTAGCTTCAGCAAATGGAGCGATACTGTTAGTAGTAAAATAATATCTAACAAGAGGGCCAATTCCGAAAGTGGTAGAAGAAGATTTATATTCACTATCCCCATCCGTTGTGCTATACATACCCAATGAAAAATCCAAACCAATACCTAATCCATCGGTTATCATATAACCTACAGAGGGAACGAAAGAAATGTCAGTGATCTTATCAGTCTTTGGTGCTGTATATCCAGTAGCATCACTTTTTTTATTTTGACTACCAAAATTTAAGCCCAAATTAGAGCTTCCACCCAAAAATAATGCACCTTGTTCGGGTTGAGCATTTGCAAAAAATACAGCAGTTAAAGCTACTGTTAATGTTAAAATAAACTTTTTCATTTTGATTAGATTTTAATTTAATGCTTACTCTATTAAAGCTTTTCGGCGTTCTCTTTCTTATTTCTAATCCGCAAATATAAAAAGAATTATTAAATAAAAAAATTTTAAGCAGTTGCATTTATTTATTTATTTTGTTAATATTTTTTTCTACGATATTCATAATTCATAAATACAAATTTACTTTTATCTTTTACAAAGATAGTAAAATTTATGTAAAGTTAAAATTCAATTAAGAATATTACTTATCCGTCGTCTGTAAAATCGCTTCTTTAACGCTTATTCTTTTTCCGTTTCTGTATGCAATAACAAATGCATCGTGAACGCCGGTGTGTTGTTTGAAGTTTTTAGCATCCTGGTAAGTATAAAAGTCGCCAACAGAATATTTGTTCAAACCTTCGTGCTTTTCAACATTTATAATGCGGTCGGAGCTATAAATTTCTTTTAAATATTCGTTTGAAAGCCATTTTTTATATGCAGCAATTTGTACACGAAAGATAATCTCTTTAGCTTGAGCAGCTGGTGAAGAGTTAATTACCTTTGCAATATTCACCTGTTTTCCTTCACTATAAACAATAATAAAAGCATCATTTACTCCACATTGTTCCTTTACCTTTTTTGCATTGTTATATGAATTAAAATTACCTATTGTATATTTATACCACTCATTATTATGTATCTCGTGATTGACGCTCTCATTTTTACTATAAATATTTCTTAATCTGCTTTCAGATAATGGAAACCTTGATGCTGCTATCTGAACTTTATAGGTAATATTTTCTAATCCACTGCTTATGCCGGATGTTTTTATATCGGGTATAACATCTGCTTTGTCAAGTGTACTTGTAATATCTGACTTTTCCAGCGATTCATCTTTGGTTTTATCAATCCATTCAACAATTTCAGATATATTTTCGCTTTTATCGGACGAATAATCTGCACTTTCTTTATTTATATTTATATCTTCAATGTTTTTCTGGTAAACATAATTATCATCAATTGTATAAGAAGTAATGTTATAATCATCAGCCGGGGGGTTATAGGCAATATCCCCTGATGATAAAGATGCTTTGTTACTATCAGCCATAGTTTTATCTAAATCGGCAACAAGAATATCGCTTATAATTTCAATTGATTGAGGAACAGCAAAAGCTTGCTTAGGTTCTTTTTTTCCACAGGATAAGGTTAAAATGTATGAAAAAATTCCGGAAATATCATAAGTAGCACCTGCTATATAATTATCAACCTTCACATTATAAGAAATAGTAAGCTGTGTATCGGCAGGTAGTGATAGCCAAAGAAATTTGACTATATTATCTTTAAAGATAAAAGTTGCGTTTTTTGTTTCTAAAGGTTCAGCATAAAAACCTTTAGGCAAAATATTCTGATATTTTGCAAATCCTGTGATATCGCCTTTGTTAATAGTAATTTCAACAATAAATTCAGAACCCGCTCTTACACTCTGAGGCATATTTACATATACAGTAACAACCCCACCGGCAATAGCTTTATAACTATAAAAAAGGATATAAGTTACCAGAAATATAAGTTTTATGTTTTTCATAGATTTTATTTTCAAGCTCGCCAACTGTTTTACCAATAAGAAAACTTATCCAAAGATTTGTATCAATTATAATTCTACTTCCTGGATTTATTCTCATAGCGAGTTTTCCTAACAGATTCAACTTCGGCAGTTATTTCATCAAAAGTCAAAGACAAACCTCTTGTTGATTTTCTTAATTTAGCTAATAACTTCCTTAATCTATCATTTCTCAATGTAAAGAATATCTTATCTTTTTCTTTTTCAGATAACTGTCTAACGAAAGTTAAGACCTGATTGAACTTTATTGTTTGAATTTGTTCACTCATCAAATTTATATTTAAAAAAAATCTTTAGTACATACTTTTATTTAAATGTTAAAGATAAGTTATGAGTTTCGGTTTTCCAAAATTATTTTCATACTCTAATCAAACACATAATTAATAGAAATATGCGGTGTAATACCTAATATCTGATGAGTTGAAAAAGCAATATCTGCTTTCAGACGTTTAAAGACATAACCTAAACCAAAAGCCGTTTGATAAGGATTAGTGGAAATGCCTGTTCGTAAATAAATATTTTTTAAGAAATCATATTCTATACCTGCTTTAAAAATTGCTTTATTAACTAAATCTTTTTCGGTTTCAACACTTAAAAAAACTTTATCAGCGAAATTATATCCAAGACCTATTCGCATTATAGTAGGAATTCGCTCATCATCATAATCTGCAATTTTTGAGCGTGTTGGATTATAAATGTGAGCACCAACGTACAGATTTTCAACAGGTTCTGTCATAATTCCTGCTTCAAAAACTGCTGTTCCTTTATTACCATATTGTTCAGCAATATAAGTATTCAAATAATCTAACTGGATACCAATTGAAAACTTATCATAGAAAGTTTTAGCGTAAGCCAATCCTATTTTGGTTTCATTATATTTTGAAAAACCAAAATAAGAAAGATTTAATCCTAAAACTCCTGTTTTTGTGGGAAATACAAAAGCGGCTGATTGTAAACCTAACTTAGGGTCAATAAATTTATTTTCAAAATGAAAACCTACAGAGATATTTTCAATTGATGCTAAACCCGCCTGATTATGATGAATAGACCATAAATCGGACATCATCACGGTAGCATTTCCCATTGCCGCAGAACGGGCACCAACCGGATAATTTTCATTGCCGGCAAATATGCTATGAAAATTAAATAATATTATAAATAAAATAAGTAATGCTCTAATTGAAATCATTGTATATTATTTAAAGTTTGTTCATAAAGTCCGTCATTGCGAACATTTTTACGAAGTAAAACCAGCAATCTCAATCGCATATCTTGCTGATAATGAGATTGCTTCGTCGCTCCGCTTCTCGCAATGACGTGCTTATTAATAATTTATGAACATAAGGTCTATTTAGGCTCTTAAAAAATCATTATTGTTAACATGTTAACGATGTATAAAATAATGTTTAGAGTAGAGACGTTTCATGAAACGTCTCTACTCAATTCTTAAATGGTTATATGGTTAAATTATTAAACGATTCAATAAAGGCATAATGAAACAATAAGACAGGATAACCATATAACAATTTAACCATTTAACCATTATTCCATTATTCCTTATTGAGACATTCCCGCTAAAAGCGGCTTTAATTCAAATTTCAACATTTGAAATAATCTAGTTTACTTTATATTTAAACTTTACATTCGATAATTCTTTATTCGCCTTAATAATTTTTTTTTCAAGGCTTGCTTTAAAGTTCTTAATACTTTTCAGCAGTTTTTCATCACCTGTTGCTAAGATTTGAGCAGCAAGAATACCTGCATTTTTAGCGCCATTTAATGCAACTGTTGCCACAGGAATACCTGCAGGCATTTGCAAAATTGACAGGATAGAATCCCAGCCGTCAATAGAATTAGAGGATTTAATTGGGACACCGATTACCGGTAATGGAGTTAATGCTGCAATTACTCCGGGTAAATGAGCTGCTCCACCTGCACCGGCAATAATTACTTTTATTCCCCTGTTGCAAGCATTTCTGGCAAAATCCATTGCTTGTTGCGGAGTTCTGTGTGCTGAAAGTGCATTTATTTCAAAAGGAATTTTAAACTCATCTAAAATTTTAGCAGTTTCTTTCATAACAGGCAAATCTGATGTGCTGCCCATAATAATACTTACTTTTGGTGTCATATTATTAATAATTTGTATCTTCGCAAGATACTAAAATTCATTTAATTTGTAAAATAAGTGAAAAAAATTGAACTTTTAGATAAAAAATTTAAACTTTCAATAACTTCAAGCCATATTCAAAATGTCATAAGCGAAATAGCTGATAGAATGAACAATGATTTGAAAGGTAAAGATATAATATTTATTAGTATATTAAACGGGGCTTTTATATTTACAGCGGATTTATGTAAAAAACTCAACTTAAATTGTCAAATTTCTTTTGTAAAAATTGCTTCCTACAAGGGAACTTCTACCACAGGAAAGGTTAATAAGCTAATTGGCATTAATGAAGATTTAAGAAACAAAACTGTCATAATTTTAGAAGATATTGTTGATACAGGAATTACAATTGAAAATATAGTTAACCAGCTCTATGAATATGAACCAAATGAAATAAAGATTGCTACTTTATTTTTCAAATCCGAATCATATCAGAAAAATATAAAGATTGATTATATTGGCATAAAAATTCCCGATAAATTCATCGTCGGATACGGACTGGATTATGAAGGATATGGAAGGAATCTGGAAGATGTTTATACTATAATCAATAGTCCACTCTAAAAAGTAAAAATATAATAATTATGTAACTAAAATGCCTAAAAATAGAAATGGATATTCAATAGATATAAAATAGATATTTTTTTAACAGACAACGCTTTAGCATAGTCTGCCGATTGATATTCATAGAAATATCTAAGAATTTCAAAGTATATTTACCCCGTTGAATCTCTTTATTATTATTCAACTGGGGTCAATAAATTAATGTCACAAATATATTAACAGCTTTAAAAAAATATCAATAGTTCAATGTTACAAATATATGTAACCGTTCACAGCTAAAAGAACAATAATAAAAATGGTTAAAAACGGTTAATAACGGTTAAAAACAGTTAATAATAGTTACGGTTACAGATGATTAAACAGACTCCTTACAAAAAATTGTAATCACGTTTCAAACGCAACCAATATTAACCGACTGTTAACCGGTGTTAACTGTTTTTAACTGTGAACGGTTACAAATATATTAACAACTTAAAAAAATATCAACAGTTTAACGTTACGAATACATTAATAACTTTTAATGAATATCAACAGTTTAATGTTACAAATACATTAACAACTTTTAAAAAATATCAGCAGTTTAATGTTACAAATATATTAACCACTTTTAAAATTGTTTTCATGTTAAACATTGTATTATTCGGACCTCCTGGTGCTGGTAAAGGCACGCAGGCGGAAAAATTGATTGACAAGTACAATCTTGTTCATCTTTCAACAGGTGATATTTTAAGAAGTGAACTATCAGCACAAACGCCGCTTGGTATTGAAGCAAAAAAGTTTATGGATAAAGGAGAATTAGTGCCAGACGAAGTGGTTATTGGAATGATTGGTTTTAAGCTTGACAAAAATAAATCAGCTAAAGGTTTTATTTTTGATGGTTTTCCACGAACAACTGCCCAGGCTGAAGCCTTAGATAAATTACTTACAGAAAAGCAAACGTCTATTACAGCGATGCTCGCCCTTGAAGTTGAGCATCACGAATTAGTAAAACGTTTATTAAACAGAGGTAAAAACTCGGGACGTTCTGACGATCAGGATGATACTATTATTGAAAATAGAATTAAAGTTTATCATAATGAAACAGCTCCGTTGATTGACTTTTATAAAAAACAGAACAAATTTCGTTCTGTTCAGGGGATGGGCAGCGTTAATGATATCTTTGAACGTCTTTATGTTGCAGTTGATCATTTAAAAAAATAGAAATCTTTGAAAAATCGTATTTTATGCCACAAAAACTCTAAAACACTAAAACCCACTAATAATATTTAGTAAATTTTGTGATTTTTGTGTTTTAGTGGCAAGATTTTTTTCTTATCATTTGATTTTTAAAGATTCAAAATAGTCTAAAAAAATGCCTGAACCAAACTTCATAGATTATGTTAAGATATTTTGTCGGTCAGGCAATGGTGGTAAGGGTTCTGCTCATTTTCACAGAGATAAGTTTACAAGCAAAGGCGGTCCTGATGGTGGTGATGGTGGGCGCGGTGCAAATATTATTCTGAAAGGAAATAAACAGCTCTGGACTTTACTTCATCTGAAATACCAGAAACATATACTTGGAGAGAATGGACAAAATGGTTCAGGTGGGTGCAAAACAGGTGCCGATGGAAAAAATATCATCATTGAAGTTCCCTTAGGAACAGTTGCCAGAAATGCAGAAACTAATGAAATTCTTTTTGAAATCACCAAGCACAGTGAAACAAAAATTTTTGCACGAGGAGGTAAGGGCGGTTTAGGAAATACTCATTTTAAGTCATCAACCAATCAATCACCCCGTTATGCACAACCCGGCGAAAAAAATGTTGAACAATGGAATATTTTAGAATTAAAACTATTAGCCGATGTGGGATTAGTTGGTTTCCCGAATGCAGGTAAATCAACGCTTCTTTCAGTTGTTTCAGCAGCCAAACCTAAAATAGCCGATTATCCTTTTACAACACTTGTTCCTACTGTAGGTATTGTTCAGTATCGCGATTATAAATCTTTCGTAATGGCAGATATTCCAGGTTTAATTGAAGGTGCCTCTAAAGGAAAAGGACTGGGCATACGATTTCTTCGCCATATTGAGCGGAATTCTATACTTCTTTTTCTTATCCCTGCTGATAGCGATGATATTCATAATGAATACAAAATCCTGCTCAACGAACTGCAGCAATACAATCCGGAATTGCTGAACAAAAAACGTATTTTAGCTATTTCAAAATCCGATTTATTAGATGATGAACTAATGAAAGAAATAAAAAAAGAGCTCCCGGATATTCCAAATATTTTTATTTCTTCGTTTTCCAAACTCGGAATACCGCAATTAAAAGACAATATCTGGAAAGAGTTGAATAGTTGAGTTTTTTATTGATATAATACCTTGGCACTGATTTTATCAGTGATTTTGATAGGTCCTAAAATTAGCAAGTCTTAGAAATAATTTAATAAATTTTATTTATTGAAATATTGTTCTTTTTATATACATTTGTAAAAATTTTTAATAAAATATAATAATTAAACTTTAAAAAAATGGATAAAGATGAAAATCCCGCCAGTTCCGAGAAAGTCGGGAATGTAACTGGTGAAAAAAAAGATAAGAACATTAATACAGAAAAGCTAAAAGCTTTAAATCTTACGCTTGAAAAAATTGAGAAAAGCTACGGAAAAGGAACAATAATGAAGATGGGTGATAAGGCAATTGAAAATGTGCCTTCTATTTCTTCCGGCTCTTTAGCACTTGACATTGCTCTTGGAGTTGGCGGTTACCCAAGAGGACGTGTTGTAGAAGTCTTCGGTCCCGAATCATCAGGAAAAACTACACTGGCTATTCATGCAATAGCTGAAGCACAAAAAGCGGGTGGAATTGCGGCATTTATTGATGCAGAACATGCTTTTGACCGTTATTATGCTGAAAGTCTTGGTGTTGATATAGAAAACCTTCTTATTTCGCAGCCTGATAATGGTGAACAGGCACTTGAAATTACCGACCATCTCATCCGTTCGGGTGCTGTTGATATTGTTGTTATAGATTCTGTCGCTGCACTTACTCCCAGGGCAGAAATTGAAGGTGAAATGGGAGATTCTAAAATGGGATTACAGGCAAGATTGATGTCGCAGGCATTACGAAAATTAACTGCTAACATCAGCAAAACCAAAACCTGTGTTATGTTTATTAATCAGCTCCGTGAAAAAATCGGTATAATGTTTGGTAATCCTGAAACAACAACCGGTGGCAATGCTCTTAAATTTTATTCTTCGGTTCGTGTTGATATAAGAAAAATAGGGCAGATAAAAGAGGGCGAAGAAGTTAAAGGAAATCGCACACGTGTGAAAATTGTTAAAAACAAAATTGCTCCGCCATTCAAAAAAGCTGAATTTGATCTGATGTTTGGGGAAGGTATCTCTAAAACAGGCGAAATTGTTGATATGGGAGTTGATCTTAATATAATAAAGAAAAGCGGTTCGTGGTTCAGCTATGGTGATACAAAATTAGGGCAGGGAAGAGACGCCGTTAAGGAACTCTTAAAGGACAATCCCGAACTTTCAGAAGAGCTGGAAAAAAAGATTAAAGAAGCAATTGTAAATAAATAAAAAGGCAGTGGCAGTAGCAGTAAGCAGTAGGCAATATAGAAATTTATAGATATTTAAGGATATTGGATATTGAAGATATACAATGGATATACTATGGATATTCAATAGATATTGGATATTAGATGTTGGATACTGAATACTGGATACTGGATGCTGGATACTGGGTGCTGTAATCCAGAGCCCAGAGCCAAGAACCAAGTGCCAAGAACCCAGAGACAAGAAACATTGGAATTCCGACACAATAAAATATCAATGAATATCAATTGAATATCAATAAATTTCAAACAATATAACAATTTTTTCTTTCCAAATGCTTGCATTAAAAAAAAAATCTTTTCTATGGCTAATATTATTTGCTCTATTTATTTCCTGTAATCAAAACAATAAAGAAACTGGTAAAGAAAATAACTCCGGCAATGACTCCTTAACTATTGAACAGATTTCAAAAAAAATCAGACAAAACCCTACCAATTCCGAGCTTTTTAGTAAGCGTTCTGAACTATTTTTTAAGAATCAACAAATTCCTGAAGCTATCAACGATCTGGATATTGCTATTAAATTAGATTCTTTACAAAGTGATTACTATATTAAATTAGCAGAATACCAGCTTTTGATGGGAAAATCAGGAAAAGCTAAAGAATCGCTCGAAAAATGTGAAAAAATATTTCCTGAAAATACAAAAACATTGCTGAAGCTTGCAGAAATTCATTTATATGTTAAGCAATATAAAGAATCAATGAATTATTTAACCAAGGTTCAAAACATTGCACAGCATATTGCACATACATATTTCATCAAAGGACTGATTTATCAGGAAACAGGTGATACTACAAGGGCGATAGAAAATTTTCAGACTACTGTTGAAAAAGAGCCGCAACATTATGAGGCATACATCTTATTAGGATTGCTCTATGCTAAAGATGGAAATGTTTTAGCTATTGATTATTATAAAAATGCAATAGCTCTTATTCCTCAAAGCATTGAAGCTCATTATAATTTAGCAATGTTCTATCAAAAAAATAATAATGTAAATAAAGCTATTGAAGAATATGAATATATTATTAACAAAATTGACAGCACATACAAATATGCTTATTTTAATACAGGATATATATATTTAGAATCTCTGAAAGAATATAATAAAGCTATATCTTATTTTGATAAAGCAATTGAACTTGATAATCAATATTTTCAGGCATATTATAACAGGGGATATTGTTATGAATTATTAAATAAATATGAAGTTGCTATAAATAATTATAAGCAAGCATTAGATATATCAGATAATTACGAGCTTGCTATAGATGGCTTGAATCGGATTGATAAAGTTGTTTTGAAATAGGACTATCTCGCAAAGGCGCAAAGAACGCAAAAAAAATTATTATTGTTCACATTCACCTTTAGATATTATAATACAAATCATCCCACGTAGAATTAACTTTTTCTATAAGTTCTATCTTTAATTGCCTTTTCCATTTTTTAATCTGCTCTTCTCTTTTTATAGCATCTTCAATATTTGTAAAATGTTCAAAGTAAACAAGCTTGTTTACATTATATTTACTTGCAAAACCTTTTATTATTCTATTTCTGTGTTCAAATATTATCCTTTTTAAATTATTTGTAACTCCTGTATAAAAAATGTCGTTTTTTCTATTAGTTGCTATATATATACTGAATTTTTGCTTCGCTGTCATTTACTTCATATCATTAAGTCATTTATTGTCATTTTATACTGGTTGCTGGTTATTTTTCATTCTTCACTACTGTACTATCAATTTTAATACTCTCACATTATCGCCTAGATTTACTCTTAAATAATACATTCCTTTTGCAAGCTCTGAAACATCAATAGCATCCTGATAAGTGAACACTCTTTTAATATCATTTCTATAAACAATCTGTCCTTGAATATTCATTAATTCAATAATCAGGTCAGACTTTTTCTCTGTTTTCACAATAATGTTAAATACACTGTTCGTTGGATTAGGATAAACTGTGATTTGTGAACTCTGACTTTCTAAATTGTTTACATTAAGACAATTTCCCACAACACGGTATATTGTATCATTATTCAGGTTAATATCAGGAGCAAAAACTGTATAAAGCGTAAAATTATAAGTTCCAACAGCCGACATATCAACTTTATCGAAAAAAGTATATTGAAAAGATACACCAGGATTAAAAGTAAAGGGCACTGTAATAACATCTACAACAGCCGGGGCACCATTTAATTCATAAGCTACAGGAATTTCAGTATCTATTTCTATTGTATCAGGTCCAAAGTTAATTACCGATATTTTTACTTCTTCTGAACTGGTAAATCCACAATCATCTGGCGGTGTGTTTAATATTAAGTTATTTATTCCAACATCATACAAACGTAACAGCACCTGTATTGAATCTGATGCAGGACAGCCTATGCTGCTTGTAACAGTTACATAATAAGTTCCTTCAGCAGCTACATAAAATACAGAATCAGTAGAACTATCCTGCCATAAATAAGTAAATCCAGGTCCCATATAGGCATTTAGGACAACTGTATCAGGCTGCAAGGTATAAATATCCGGACCTAAATCAATAGTCGGATAACCAACATCTGCAACAGAATAAGATGTATCATTGTATAAATCAACATCACCATATAATTTTGTATAAGCACAAATATCATAAGTTCCTTCTGCAGACATATTAACTGTATTACTAAAGGAATACTCAACAGAATCTCCGGGATAAAATGCTTGTCCTAATATAAGTGCCTCAGTAACAGGGGCTCCACCATTAAACTCATAAGCTATAATAATTACTTCATTTACCTTTAATGTATCAGCACCAAAGTTTTTAACTTTAACTCTAATCTGCTCTGAAGCAGTCAATTCGCAAGCACTAACAGGAGTAATAATTTCTGAAACACCAACATCTGATACTTTTACTTTTATTGAATCAGAAGCAGGGCATCCAAAGCTATCGGTAACAGTTACATAATAAGTTCCGCCCTGTGGAGCTACATTTGAAAATGTTGAATCTGTAGAACTATCCTGCCATAAGTAAGAAGCAAATTCTCCGGGATATAAAACTACTGTATCCGGTTGTCCTGTATAAATTGTTGGTCCTAAATCAACATAAGGATAGCCATATACCTCCACAGAATCAATTAATGTATCATTACTATGGTCAACATCACCGGATAGGATTGTATAAATTTTAAAATTATAAGATTTAATATCAGTCATATCAACCGGCTTATTAAATGTATATGGAATTGAATCTTGTGGATAAAGAAATGTACCTAATATAAAAGTATCAATCTCTGCAGCAAAAGTATCTAATTCATAAGCTAAAATGATTGTAACTCCAATGGGAAATGTATCAGGACAAAAGTTTGTAACTTGAACTGTAATATAAACAGAATCGCTTAATTCACAATCACTCACAGGTGAAACAAGTTCTGTAATTCCAACATCATACACTATAATCTGTATTGAATCTAATCCAACACAAGCTACTGAACCCGGATGTATTTCAGTAACAGTTACATAATACCAGGCAGATGTAGAGTCAGTAACCTGAAATGTTGAATCTGTAGAATTATCCTGCCATAAGTATAAATCATAGGAACCTGGATATAAAACAATTGTATCCGGCTGTCCGGTGAAGATTGTTGGACCTAAATCAGGAGCAGGGTAACCATATGCACAAACAACCTGTACTAATGAATCATAATTCAGATAGACAGTATCATTTAAAGCTGTAAAAAGAATAAACTCATAACATTGAAATGCCGACATATTAACAGAGTCAACAAAAGTATATATAAATGAACTATCAGGAAAAAGAGTATCAGCTAATGTAGTGGTATCAACAACAGAAGGTGGTGTATCGTTTAACACATAACCCACAAGAACTGTATCGCCCGGGTTAATTGTAAAAGGGCTGACATTTGTAATTTTAACCTTGATAGCTTCCTTAGAAGACAATTCACAATTACTTACAGGCTCAATAAGCTCTGCATTTCCAACATCGTATTGATATACAATTATTTGTATTGTATCTGAACTCCCACAACCATTTGTATCAATAACATCAACATAATATAATGCAGACTCAGCTGAATCTACATGGTAAGTTTGATTTGTTGAATCAACGTCCTGCCACTGATAAGAAGCATATCCTGGTCCGGCATCTAAAATTACGGTATCGGGTTGTTTGGTATAAATAGTTGGACCTAAATCAACAACCGGAAATCCCCATACCACCACAACAGGATATAATGTATCATTGTTCAGGTCGTTATCAAAATCTAACAGTGTATAAATATTAAAATAATAAGATGTATCTGTAGTCATATCAACTGGCTCTAAAAATGTATAATCAATAGTATCGCCGGGATAAAATATAGAATCTAACTGGAAGGTATCGGTAACTGCAGAATCAATATTTACAGTATAAGCTACAAATATTGTATCGTTTATTTGCATTGTATCGGTTCCAAAATTAGTAATCTGAACATCAAGATAGATAGAATCTCCCAATTCACAAGCCGACTGGGGTGATATTAAGTTAGTTACTCCAATATCAGCAATTAAAACTGTTACCTGTACTGAATCTGAGCTGGAACAGCCATAGCTGTTTGTAACGGTTACATAATACATTTGTGCTCCTTCACTTGTGTCTATATCATTAAATATTGAATCAGCAGAAGCATCCTGCCATAAGTAAGTATAGCCCGGACCCAGATAAGCATTTAAAACAACTGTGTCAGGACGCACTGTATAAATATCCGGACCTAAATCTATAACCGGGTAACCAACATCCACAACAGAATACAATGTATCGTTATTAAGATTAACATCACTATAATATAATATTTTTGAATAAATCACAAAATCATAAGCATCGGGATTGCTCATGTCAACAGAATCAACAAAAGTATGTTCTAAGGAGCTATCGGGATAAAATATCCCTGTTAATATAATGGTATCGGTAACAGCAGGAGCATAATTAAATTCATAAGATATTAATATTGTATCGCCAACATCAAATTTAATATTACCGGAATTATGCAAATAAACTGTTACTTCTTCTGAGGTTGTTAATTCACACGAAGAAATTGGATATACTAATTCGCTAACACTAACATCAGGCATATAATCATAAATACAAACATCATCAATGCCAAAACCGTCAAAAACATTGGTATTATTGCTTGCAAAAATAACCCTGAATTTCACACCGGGTTGATTTGCTGTGGTAGGCGGTAAAAAATGCTTTGCTTTAACCCAACTTCCACTTCCAGCTCCCCCATTACCCGACCAGCCTTTATTTTCACCAAATTCAGCATTTAAAGCAGTAATTGCACTATTGTTATACCAATTATCAGGGTCTCCATAATTTCCAACAGTATTCCAGGTTAATCCGTCATTAATAGAATATTGCAATGCAGCACCGTCAACACTGGTTTCTGTATCCCACCAGATATTAAACTCAAAAACAGGGGTATTTACAATGGTAAAGTCAAAACATGGGCTTTGAAGATATGAACTTTCATTATTATTATAATTACCGGTTAGATTTGTAACCCAGGCATTAACTCCTGAAGCGGCAGAATTAATTGTAGCTCCATTAGGATTTCCAAATTCCCAGGAAGAACTATCACCAATTGCACGCCAATAACCGTCACCTGTAGAGAAGCCGTTAGCTGTTTCAAAATCTTCATTATATCCGAAAAACGGAATTGAAAAGGTTGAATCGGCATAAAGCCCGGTAGATAAAGCATCATTGCTGGTATTTTCGTCATCAGGTAAAAATGTTGCAACATTAATACTATAATAAGCACCATGTACTGACAAATCAACAGGGGTGCCAAATGTAAATGTTGTTTGGCCGGAAACAGGTATTGAGCTATAAATTATATCGTAAACATATCCCCCGCCATTTACCGAATAGCCAACAGGTATAGTATCATTTGAAGGAGCACCGCCATAATTTTTAACAATCAGACTGACATCTTCTGCATTGGTAAGCCCGCAACCACTCGCAGGAGATAATAATTCAGCTACACCAACATCATCAGAAATAAAATTACCGGTAAGAACAACATCATCAATGTTCCAGCCCGAACAATGTGTAGCATTATTTGAAGTTCCAAGGCTAAATCTTATTTTTACCTGAGCTTCCTGATCAGCCCACGACGACAGATCAACTACTATTGGCATCCAGGTATTATCTAAAAGAAATCCTGATGGATTATCCCAGACTTCTGTCCATGTTGAGCCATTATCAGTGCTGATATCTATATAAGCATTATCATTAGACTCAATATTTAACCATCTGTAGAATCTTAAAGTAACATCAGTAAAAAAGAAACAATCAATAGCAGGAGATATTGCTGTATATGCTCTATCACCAATATCAGGCTCATAATCACCAAGATAAGTATTTAAGCCGGTTAAGTCGGTTCCAATAACTTTTGTACCACTATGAGCGTTCGTTGGGTCAGCATTACCATAATCTCCACCCTTACCCTGTGGTGAACCCCATTCAAATTCACCCGAAAGTGTCCAGATACCGACAGCATCAAAATCATCAGCATAAATCTTTTCAAGTATTGTTCTGCTACCGGCTGGTGATTGTTCAGAAGAAGGATATAGAGAACCGTCAACATCTATTTTGTTTGCTTCTATTTTAGCATCTACAGTGTTATAAGGTGTTGCACCTGTTGCAATATCATAGCATACCCACACATAAGTCATACCCGGCGGCAAATCATAAGCTAATGTGCTAAAAGTAGCAACACCGCCGGAAAAACTTTGTGCACTTCCTAATTGATTATCGGTTTTAAATATAGTAGAAGTTGTTCTGTATAATTTTACTCCATTAGCGGCTATATCATTATCATCAATATTGTTTGAGCTTATTTCTATTGAATTTAGATTTAACGTGCCTGAATTGCCACCAACATCAAAATCAATTCTTAAAATCGGATTATTAACTGATTCTGTAACAACAATATTCGTATCAGCTTGATTATAATATATATTATCTATAAACTTTGGAGTTGGTGGAATAGCATCTATTTTAACATCATCAATACAAACGCCATAGCCCCAGTGTGTTTCGCCTTCAAAAGCTACATAATAAGTGGCGGTTTTATTAGGTAAATAAACTGATTTTTCTGCCCAGCCAACCTGTTCTAACGAATATTCTTCTAACAAAACCCACGAGCTTGCTGCAGATGTCTTGTAATAAACTCTAAGCTCATCCCAGCTACCATCATAAGCTTCCTGTGCATACCAAAAAGTTAATTTCGGATTATCAACAGAAGATAAATCAATTTCTGGAGTAATTAATTTAGTAGTTCTGCTGCCACCTTCACGTGTAAAAAGGGCATTATAGCTACCTCCATGTGCATTAGAAGGATGACCTAAATAGCCACCATCCTGAAAAACCCAATCATAATCAGGACCAACGACATACTCCTGGGTCCAGCCGGTTGGTATTGAACCACCGTTTTCAAAGTCTTCGGAGAAAACTGTCTGGGAAAAACCGATACTACTTATACTAATTAATAATATAGAAATTAAATTTTTCATTATTTAATATTTTTTTTACATAAATACATTTTCAGGATTATTTTTTTCATTTTCCCATTTTAACAGATTTTCTTTTACATATTTTCTAAAATACATTAATTCTTTCTTATTTCTAATAATACGATCATAAAATTTTGGTTGCCAGGTAAAAAGGATATTATTATTGTTTGCGTATTTTGTTATTTTACCCTTGTAATGATTTATAATTGAAGAGACAGATTTTTTAATTAAACCACCAAATTTGTTTGTATGCCATTCTGTATTGGAATGCATTTGCATTGAAATGTTATTTTTTGTTGTCGTTGTAGAGACACGCCGCGGCGTGTCTCTACGGTAATAACCCAACGTGTCTCTACGATAATAATTTGTTGTGTTTTGCAATTTATCATCTTTATGATAATTAATAAACAAAATTATATGAATATGATTTGGCATTATTACATATTCATCAATAATCAAATTATCAAAAGAATCTTTCATTTTAACCCAATATTTTTCTGCAATTGAACCAATTTCCGTATATTGCATCTTTTTGTTAAAGATATCACCAAAATAATATTCACGGTTTCTTGTACAGATGGTAATAAAATATCCTCCTTCAGCAGAATAATCCCAATTTTGCAGACGTAATGATTTTGTTCGGTATTTATTTCTAAATCTTTCGATAATAATTTTATTTAATATGTTAGTGAATAAAGGGAAATCTTTTTCCTTTTAATAACAGAAACCTTTTAAAGATCTTTTCTATTGCTTGATGAGAGTGATAGGCAACAATATGATAGTTTTCCGTTTCGGATAAGAGAATTTTTGCGCTTTCAAGGTCAGCTTTGGCATACTCAAGCCATTCTTGAGTATTGAGGCTATCGTTTTTCATATAAATTTAATCCATTTTTATAAATTTCATACTGAATTGTTCCCCATATATTTTTCTTCTCTTCATAACTCTTCTCATCAAGTAAAATAATATCAAGAGGAACCCACATATCAAATAATGCTTTTCTTATCTTAAAAAGTTCTTTATGTTTCCCGTGAATTTTATCTTTTATAATTGCGATATCAATATCACTATTTTCACCCGGCTGTCCATTGGCATAACTGCCAAATAGATAAATTGCCATAGGATTAGCAATTTCTTTAATTTTTTCAACTATTTCGTTTATTTTTTTTGTACTATACATATTTCTTGTTTAAATATTAGTCTTGTTAAGACAAAGTGTATAAGTTAATGCAAATTTATAAATTATTTTAAATAAAAAAATACAAAAAAATATTTTTCCTGAGTTTTTTAGAATGCTCCCTCTCTAATCAATGTCTTTATATATTTTTTTTTTAAATTGATATGATTCTTTTTAACATATTGCAAAAATACAATGTAAAACTGAATTTAACTAAATAAATCTGTTTTTTTTAATCATTCAAATTTCTTATATAATTTATAACTTCTTATCTTTGTAACAACTGTGAAAAAACTAATCTTAACATATTGCCTGCCACCTACCGTCTTCTGTTTACCACGTAAAATGATTTATCTATTTTACTGTGGCATACTTGTTATTGCCTACTGCCTACTGCCGATTGCCGACTGTTTAGCCCAAACCGACACTGTATTCTGGTTTGTTGCTCCTGACATTACATGTCAGCACGATGGAGCTTGTCCCCCAGGGTGCCTTCCCGGCAATTATTGCGCAGGCGGTGAACCTATTTATTTTAGAATTACCACAAAAAATTTAGCAAGTAATGTTACAATATCTCAACCTGCAAATCCAGCTTTTATACCTATAAATGTCTTTATTCCAGCTAACACTACTCAAACGGTTGACCTCACTCCGCGTATTGATATGATTGAAAACGCACCTCCTGATGTTGTTTTAAATTTCGGCTTTTTAATACAAGCTACCGAATTTATTACTATTTATTACGAAAGTCTCAGTCCGAATAATAATAATAATCCTGATATTTATGCTTTAAAAGGGGAAAATGCCCTTGGCACTACATTTTATACACCTTTTCAGAATCTATGGTGTAATAAAGATTATGGTGACTGGCTTGTAAGAAGAAGTCCTAAATGTGAAATTAATATTGTTGCCACTGAAGATAATACCCAGGTTGATATAACTCCTACAGCAGACCTTATAAATTCCACTTACAACGGAATCAGTCATCTTGCAGGTATTACTTTTACAATATTTTTAGATCGTGGGGAGACATATTGTGCCAGGGCTTACGGTCGTCTTCCGGCAGGTCATCTTGAAGGTTCAATTGTTACTTCTGATAAACCTATTGCTGTTACTATTAGTGATGACTCTGTTAGACCGGCTGGTTGTTACACAGGGTGTTACGACCTAATAGGCGACCAAATGGTTCCTATTAGCATAATAGGAACTGAATATGTTGCAATGCGTGGTCTGGTAGATTTAACCAGCCCTTACATTGGAAATCCTTATAACGGAGAGCGGGTATTTGTCCTTGCCACTCAGGATAATACTGATATTTTTATTAATGGCGCCGGACCTGTTGCCACAATTAATGAATCAGAAACTTATATTTATCTTTTCCCTCCTGAAGCTCCTATAGTAACAAAGACTGTTCATATCAGGTCGTCAAATCCTACCTATGCTTTACATGAGTCAGGAATTGGATGCGAATTAGGTGGAGCAATATTACCTTCCATTGACCAATGCACAGGTTCCATGCAGGTTGGTTTCACGCGTTCAAATAACAGGGAATTCTGGCTAAATATAATGGTTAGAGCCGGTGCTGAAAACGATTTTACATTAACACCGGGCCCTATACCAATTCCAGGCGCAGCTTTTAACCCAATTCCCGGCACTGCCGATTGGCTGTCTGCACAATTTATTCTTACCGGTGTTGCACCGGTTGGTGTAGCTATGTTACTTACCAACTCTTCTGACCTGTTTCACCTCGGTGTTTTTAATGGTAATAATACCGGTGGATGTATGTATGGATATTTTTCTAATTACAATGTACTTATTATTGATGCAGAAATTGTTCAAAGTGGTACTGAAGCTATAAAATTGTGCTATGGCGATACTGTTCAATTAGTTGCTACCGGCGGTCTTACCGATACTTCTTATGCCTGGTCACCGGCTACCGGCTTAAGTAGTACAGACACCTGCTGCCCAAGTGCAAGTCCCTTAACAGACATAACATATACTGTAACAGTTACAGGTCCTTGCGATTTATACGGCACTGCTGATATTATTATTGATGTCGCCTCACAGCTAAAAGCAGATTTTACATTTGAAAGCAGCTCTGCCTGTTCACCCTTTGACCTTGTTTTTAACAATTACTCTGTCGGAGTTGATAAATCTTATTACTGGGATTTTGGCGATGGGCAAACTCTTGACACAACTGACTGTGCCGGTACATTTACTCACTTTTATGAAAATACCACTGATAGTTCAGTAACTTATGAAATATTGTTAATTGTTACAAATACAAGGGATTGCACTGATACTTTACGACGATATTTTACATTACATCCTGATGTTACTTCCCAGTTTGTTGCAGATACCACTGTTGGCTGTAATCCCTTAACTGTTACCTTTACCAATCAATCTTCAGGTGCTTTAACATATCACTGGGATTATGGAGATGGCGGTACATCAGGTGCAACCGATACATCCCATATATTTACAAATTTGAGTGACACGGTGAGCGTTTATACAGTCTGGCTCATTGCTACATCAGAAGATTTATGCAGGGATACATCCGAACTTGAAATAACAGTTTATCCATATATAAAAGCAGACTTTACTTTTGAATATAGCGAAAGCTGTTCGCCTTATGCCCTTGAAATTACTAATTCTTCAATAGGAGTTGAACAATATCTCTGGGATTTTGGCGACAGCACTACTTCTGATACATCTGATGCGGTATTTACTCACTTATATGAAAATATTACTGATACTGCAATTACTTTTCAAATAACCTTAATTGTTGAAAATGCACAGGGCTGTACCGATACCTTAAAACGAAATGTTACAGTTTTTCCGCCTGTTATTTCTCAATTTACTCCATCTGATACTATTGGCTGCAATCCTTTAACTGTTGTATTTACAAATCAGTCGTCTGGAGCAGATTCGTATTTCTGGGACTTTGGAGATGGCGGCACATCATCAGCTGCCGATACTACTCATACTTTTATTAATATGAGTGCTAATGATACTGTTTATACAGTAATGCTTATTGCGAGCACTGAAGATTTATGTTATGATACATCCTTTGTTGATATTACTGTTCATCCATATCTGAAAGCAGATTTCACCTTTGAATATGCCGATGGCTGCACACCTTTTGTGTTTGATATTTATAACAACTCAATAGGTGCAAGCCAATGTACCTGGAATTTTGGAGATGGCTTTGAAATAACTACCTGTGCTTCCATAGTAACTCACCCGCCACCGGGATATGCAAATCCTCTGATTGGTCCACGATACCTTGTTCTGCGGCTGGTGGTTGAAAATCCTTATGGCTGTTATGATACATTGAAGCGGGATGTTACAATATATCCCGAAATTCATTCCATTTTTCAGGCAGATACAACTGTTGGCTGTAATCCTCTAACTGTTAACTTTACCAATCTATCAATTAATAATGATACAACAGATGCATCTTATGTCTGGGATTTTGGTGACGGCGGCTCATCAAACTCAAAAGATACTTCTCATACTTTTGTAAATTTAACCGACTCTGTTGTTGTTTATACTGTTTGGCTCATTGCTACTTCACAATATTCCTGCACCGATTCATCTTCAATAGATATCACTGTTTTTCCATACATAAAAGCAGATTTCACTTTTGAATATGATGAGGGCTGCACACCTTTTGAAGTTACTATCAATAATTCATCAATAGGAGTAAGTAATTATTCCTGGGATTTTGGTGATGGAACATCATTAGATACAAGTGATTGTGCCCTGGTATTTACCCACCTATTCACAAATTCTTCAGATACTTTACGTATTTTTGAAATAACTTTAATTGTTTACAATGCACAGGGCTGTCCTGATACATTGAAAAGAAACGTTACGGTTTATCCGCCTGTTATTTCCCTGTTTCAACCCGATACTGCCGGTTGTCATCCTTTATCTGTTGAGTTCACAAATCTTTCTATAGGTGCTGAAACTTACAACTGGGACTTTGGTGATGGTGGCACATCAATATCAGATTCAACTTATGTTTCCCATCTATTTGACTATTTGGGGAATAATGATACTACTTATACTGTTCAGCTCATTGTTACATCAGAATATTTATGCAGAGATACGTCCTTTGTTGATGTTACTGTATATTTTAAACCGGAAGCTCTCTTTTCGCTTGGAAACAGTTCCGGCTGCACACCTTACGAGCTTACTATTAACAATTCTTCAACAGGAGTAAGTATTTATCACTGGGATTTTGGTGACGGACAAATATTAGACTCAACTGACTGTGCCGCAGTATTTACCCATATTTATGAAAACCCTCTGCCTTCAGATACTGTATGTACTTTTCAATTAACATTGCTCGTAGAAAATGGTGCAGGTTATGCCTGTACCGATACATTTCAACAACAGGTTACTGTTTACCCTGAAGTTCAATCAAAGTTTCAGCCTGATACCGCCGACTGCAATCCATTATTTATTCAGTTTATAAATCAGTCCTTAGGTGTTGGGTTAACATATAGCTGGGACTTTGCAGATGGCAGCTCATCAAGTTTAACTGACCCTTCACATACATTTTATAATACAGGCAAAAATGATTCTGTTTATACTGTTTGGCTAATTGCTACATCAATACATTCCTGTATAGATACATCAACAAATGATATTATAGTTTATCCATATCTGAAAGCAGACTTTTCTTATGAAAATAGTGCAGGTTGTTCTCCGCTCGAAGTTCTCATTGATAATTATTCAACAGGCGGCAATGAATATTACTGGAGCTTTGGTGATGGCAGCGATACTCTTTTTACCACATCAGATGCATCATTAACTCACACATACATAAATATATCGGATACTACTGTTAATTTTGAGCTAACATTAATCGCTTTGAATGACTCGGGATGCCCCGATACAATTATCAGGACAGTAACAGTATATCCTATACATGCTGAATTTCAACCCGATACTGCAGGCTGCCATCCCTTACCTGTTACATTTACAAATCTATCAGCAGGTGCTATATTTTATGATTGGGATTTTGGTGATGGTGTAAAATCAGGAGATTTTGAGCCTTCACATACATTTATTAATATGGTTTCCAGTGATACAGTTTATACTGTTACTCTTATTGCTACATCACAATATTTATGTGCTGATACCGACACTGCTTATATTACTGTTTATCCATACATAGAAGCAAGCTTTACATTAGATAATAATGCTGCCTGCTCACCTTTTGAAGTTACTATTAATAATTCTTCATCAGGAGTATATAATTATGAATGGTATTTTGGCGATAGTGACACATCAAATACATCTGCCCCTGTATTTACTCATACTTATATTAATTTGTCGGATACAATACAAAATTTTATATTAACCCTGATTGTTGAAAATAGTGATGTTTGTTTTGACACTATGCAGCGAATCATAACGGTTTATCCCGAAATTGTTGCTTCTTTTATTCCTGCTCCAACAGCAGGATGCCATCCTTTATTTATTGATTTTACAAATCAAACTACAGGTGCTTCTGATTATCTGTGGAGCTTTGGTGATGGTGGTATTTCAAATGCTGTTGATACTTCACACTTCTTTGTGAATTATTCTGAAAATAATATTACATATTCAGTAACATTACAAGCAGTTTCACAGTTCGGCTGCACTGATGATACTGTTCAAATAATAACTGTTTACCCTTCTGCTGTCGCTGACTTTATTCCCTCGCCCCTTTACCAGGTTTATCCAAGTGCTACCGTATATTTTGACTCTGTAAGCAGTGGGTATGCGACTTATTTCTGGTATTTTGGCGATGGGGATACATCAGATTCAGAAAATCCTCCACCGCATACTTATGATACATGGGGTGAGTATGTAATCACTTTAATAGTTTGCACCGGATATAACTGTTGTGATAGTGTTTCAAATACAATAATAATAGAATCACTGCCACCTGTTGCAGATTTTACTCCTCTTGATACTTCAGGATGTCCGCCATTAACAGTTGAATTTAATAATACTTCAATGTATGCCGATACATACACCTGGGACTTTGGTGATGGAACCTTTTCTTCAGAAAAAAATCCAACCCACACTTTCTATGAATCCCGTCAATATAATATAAAATTAACTGCTTCCGGAGACGGTGGACAGGATGTTAATATTGGAACAGTTACTGTTTATGATATGCCTAATGCTTATTTTAAAATAAAACCATTTGGTTCACCCACAGTTGTCCAGGTACCAAATCAACCGATTTATTGTTACGATTTGTCTAATATACCTGTCCCTGATAGCGAAGAACCGGCATATTTCTGGGATTTTGGCGATGGCACTACATCAACAGAACAAAACCCAACTCATATTTACACCAAAGAAGGCACGTATAGTATCACCTTACAAGTTTGTACAGAATATAACTGTTGTAATGCTTATACACTTGAAAATGCTGTTGTTGCTAAGGTGTACTGTAAAATTGAATTTCCTAATGCCTTTACCCCAAATCCAAACGCACCACCGGCTTATGGAGATAATTGCTTCCCTGACGATTATAGCAACGATGTTTTCTGTCCTGTTTCAGAAGGCATAATAGAATATGAACTAAATATATTTAATCGCTGGGGAGAGCTGCTCTTTGAAAGTAAGGATATTGATATTGGATGGGACGGATACTATCGTGGTGAACTATGCAAGCAAGATGTTTATGTATGGAAAGCTACTGGTAAATGTATTAACGGCGAAGAATTTAAAAAAGTCGGGGATGTTACGTTGCTAAGGTAGAATGATTGAATGATAGAATGATAGAATGGTTGGATGGTTGAATGGCTGAAATTGGATATTGGATATTACTCATTTATAATTTTAGGCATTTTAGTCATTTTAAGTATTTTAGGCATTTATAATAGTGGATTTATGAATATATTAAATAAAATAAAATCTAAAGAACCGTTTACTTTCATTACATTAGCAAAAGAGCTAAATGTTCATAATAAAACAATTGAGCGGAATATTGATGAATTAAAAAAAGAAGGTAAAATCAAATTCGTAGGTTCGAAAAGGACTGGTTATTATGAAATAATATAACAAAAATAAAGTGAAAATTTTAAAGTTTAATGACAATTAATGACTTAATGACCAATGACCTAATGACTTAATGACTAATAACAATGACAAATAAAAAAGAACATAAAAAAATAAAACCATTAGTATCATTAGTATTAATTAGTATAATTAGTATTCATTCGTATATTAGCATCGGTTATGCTCAAACCTCTCAATTTACCCAGGATACCACACAGGGCTGTAGCCCTTTAACTGTTGTATTTACAAATCAGTCAACAGGGGCAGTATCATATCTGTGGGATTTTGGCGATGGTGATATATCCGGCTTAGAGCATCCCACACACATTTTTGAGAATTTTAGCGCTAATGATACGGTTTATACTGTTACTTTAATTGCTACAGCTGCCGATTTGAATACTGATACATCCTGGGTTGATATTACTGTTTATCCTTATGTTGAAGCAGACTTTACTTTTGAATACAGTTCGGGCTGCACACCCTTTGAAGTAACTATTAACAATTTCTCATCAATAGGTGTAAGTTTTTATCATTGGGATTTTGGTGATACACAAACTTTAGATTCAACTGATTGTGCCCCGGTATTTACCCACACTTACATAAATTCGTCAGATAGTGCAATTATTTTTGAATTAACCCTAATCGTTGAAAACGACAGTGGCTGCAATGATACTTTAGTGCGAAATGTAACTGTCTATCCGGAAGTAATCGCTCAATTTACTGCAGATACCACACAGGGCTGTAATCTCTTATCTGTTGTATTTACAAATCAATCAATCCCGATGTCAACCGGGACAACTTATAACTGGGAGTATGGTGATGGTGGCTCCTCCAATACAAGCGATACCACACATATTCATATATTTGAAAATATGGGTACTGCCGATACTGTTTATACTGTTTGGCTTACTGTTACATCAGAATATTTATGTGCTGATACCGATACAGCTTATATTACTGTTTATCCTTATATTGAAGCCGGCTTTACTTTTGAAAATAATGCAGGTTGTACACCATTTGAAGTAACTATATACAATTCATCAGCCGGAGTAAGCACTTATCACTGGGATTTTGGTGATACACAAACATTAGATTCAATTGATTGTGCAAGTGTATTTACTCATCTGTATCAAAATCCATTGCCATCAGATACTGTTTGTATTTTTGAATTAAGTCTGATTGTTGAAAATGACAGCGGCTGCACCGACACATTAATACAATATGTTACAGTATATCCCGATGTCGTTTCCCAGTTTACACAGGATACAACACAGGGCTGTAATCCATTACTGGTAAATTTTACAAATCAATCTATAAATGCTGATTTTTATAACTGGGGTTTTGGTGATGGTGGAACATCAAGCTCAACCGATACTTCTCATACTTATGTGAATCTAAGTGCTGATGATACTGTTTATACTGTCTGTCTCATTGCTACATCACAATATCTATGTGCTGATACTGATACAGCTTATATTACTGTTTATCCTTATATTAACGCAGACTTTACTTTTGAATATGATGCTGGTTGTACACCCTTTGAAGTAACTATTTACAATTTATCAGATGGAGTAAGTATTTATCACTGGGATTTTGGTGATGGACAAACATTAGATACAACTGATTGTGCTCCTGTATTTACTCATCTATATCAAAACCCTCTTCCATCAGATACTGTATGTATTTTTGAACTAATTTTGATTGTTGAAAATGACAGTGGCTGCACCGATACATTAATACGCTATGTTACTGTTTACCCTGATGTGGTTTCCCAGTTTACACAGGATACAACACAGGGCTGTAATCCATTACTGGTAAATTTTACAGATCAATCGGTAAATGCTGATTTTTATGACTGGGACTTTGGTGATGGAGGTTCATCAAGCTCAGCCGATACTTCTCATCTATTTGAAAATATTTCTGATACCAATACAACTTACACAGTAAGTCTCATTGCCTCATCACAATATTTATGTGCTGATACCGACACGGCTTATATTACTGTTTATCCCTATATTGAAGCCGACTTTACTTTTGAATATAGTGATGGCTGCACACCTTTTGAAGTTACTATATATAATGCATCAGTAGGTGCAAGCCAATATATATGGATTTTTGGCGATAGTGATACATCATATACATCTGCAGCTATGTTTACTCATACTTATGTAAACTCAACAGATTCTACAATTATTTTTGAAATAATCCTGATTGTTACAAATGATTCTAACTGTACCGATACTTTGCGGAGAAATGTTACTGTTTACCCGGCGGTTACTTCTCAAATTCAACCCGATACTTCTAACTGTCATCCATTTGCTGTTACTTTTACAAATCTTTCTACCGGTGCAACATCTTATTACTGGGATTTTGGTGATGGAGCATCATCTGTTTTAACAAACCCTTCACATATATTTGAAAATATAGGTGCTGCCGACACTACATTTACTGTCAGTTGTATTGCTACATCACAATATTTATGTGCTGATACGGATACGGTTTATATTACTGTTTATCCGAAACCGGAAGCTATGTTTACGCTTGATAATAGTTCAGGGTGCCCGCCTTTTGAGATTACTATTAACAATTCTTCACAAGGAGTTACCACTTATCACTGGGATTTTGGCGATGGACAAACATTAGATTCAATTGACTGTGCATCTGTATTTACCCATATATATCAAAATACACTTACAACTGATACTATTTTTCAAATAACATTAATTGTTGAAAATGATAGTGGCTGCACCGATACATTAATACGTTATGTTACTGTTTACCCAGATATTATTTCACAATTTCAACCCGATACAATTGGCTGTAATCCTTTATTTGTTCAGTTTACAAATCAAACAGTTCCAATGTCAACCGGTAATTCTTACTATTGGGACTTTGGTGACGGAGGAACATCCAGCGCAACCAATCCTTCTCATACATTTTATAACCTGAGCGATACTAACGCTGTTTATTATGTGAGCTTGATTGCTGCATCAGAAGATTTTTGCACTGATACAGACACAGTCTCTATTACGGTTTATCCATATCTGAAAGCAGACTTTAGCTTTGAAAACAGTGCCGGCTGTGCTCCTTTTGAAGTAACTATTAATAATTTATCAATTGGTGCAAGCGAATATTACTGGATTTTTGATGATGGTAGTGCTACAATCTATACTACTTCTGATACTTCATTTACTCACACATACATTGATACACTTACTATTCCCATTACTTATGATTTACAATTAATTGCTATTAGTTCTGATGGCTGTTCGGATACTATAATAAGGTCAGTAACAGTATATCCTATAAATGCTGAATTTGAACTTTCAGATACTGCAGGTTGTCAGCCCTTGTCTGTTTCGTTTACAAATCTATCAACAGGCGCAACATCTTATTATTGGGATTTTGGTGATGGATATTGGTCAAATTTGACAAATCCTTCACATATTTTTGAGAATACAAGCGATACAGATACTGTTTATACTGTTTGGCTCATTGCCTCATCAGAATATTCGTGCATTGATACATTCCGGGCTGATATTACTGTTTATTCATACATAGAAGCAAACTTTACTTTTGACTATGGTGCAGGATGCACTCCGTTTGAAGTAACTATTAATAATTCTTCATTAGGAGTAGATAATTATTATTGGGATTTTGGCGATAGCATTACTTCCGATACCTCTGCCTCTGTATTTACTCATTTATATCAAAATCCACTGCCGTCAGATACTGTATGTATTTTTGAGCTAATTTTAATTGTTGAAAATGCACAGGGCTGCCCCGATACTTTGAAACGAATCATAACTGTATATCCGGAAGTAATCGCTCAATTTACTGCAGATACTACACAGGGCTGTAATCCCTTATCTGTTGTATTTACAAATCAATCAACCGGTGCTTTTGCTTATTCTTGGGATTTTGGTGATGCAAATTATTCAACACAACAAAATCCTTCTCATACATTTTATAACCTGAGTGATACTAACGCTGTTTATTATGTGAGCTTGATTGCTACATCCCAATTTGGCTGTACGGATACTGCAAATTCCCAGATAACTGTTTATCCTTCACCGGTTGCTAACTTTATTCCATCACCTCTTTATCAAATTTTTCCAGATACTACTGTAAATATAGACTCTGTAAGCAGCGGCTATGCAACCTATTTCTGGAATTTTGGCGATGGGGACACATCAAATTTAGAAAACCCTATTTCACATACCTACGATACATGGGGTGATTATGTAATTACGTTAAAAGTTTGCACAGAATATAATTGCTGTGATAGTGTTTCTTATACTATAAAAATTGATTATAGTACTCCTATTGCCGATTTTACTCCAATTGATACTTCAGGATGCCCCCCATTAGATGTCTTATTTATTAATAATTCAATAAATACCGACCTGTATCACTGGGATTTTGGGGATGGTGGCTCTTCTACTGACTCTGTTCCAACATACACTTATTATGAGTCAGGTACTTTTATTGTAACATTAACCGCCAGCGGTCCAGGCGGACAGGCTGATACCACTAAAACAATTACCGTTTTCAACAGACCTTATGTATTTTTTGAGATAGAGCCGCCATTTATATATATTCCTGAACAACCTGTTCATTGTTACAATTATTTCTCTGAAAATGGTGCGACATATTTCTGGGATTTTAATGGTGATGGCTTTTACGATACTACTGTAACAGAGGCAAATGATATTTATCATTATTATGAATATAAAGGTGATTATAACATCATTTTAAAAGTTTGTACACAAAACGGTTGTTGTGATTCATTGTCAATCCCCGTTGTTGCTGAAACAAAATGTGAAATTATTTTTCCAAATGCCTTTACTCCTAATAATGACCAGAATAATGATGTTTTTCTTCCTCTTTATGAAGGCATTAGTGAATATAATTTAGAAATATTTAACCGCTGGGGTGAGCTGATTTTTGAAAGTGATGCTCTTAATACCGGCTGGGATGGCTACTATCGCGGCGAATTATGCAAGCAGGATGTTTATGTATGGAAAGTTAGAGCTGTATGCAGTTATGGACAGAATATTTTTAAATCCGGGGATGTAACATTATTACGTTAATAAACTTTACTATTTTTCGTTCTGTTATAAAATACATTTACTTTGTAGTATAATCTTGGTTCAATTAAAAAGTATAAAGCAAAGCCCTGTTGAATAACGGGGTAAAAATTAAATAACATTATAAACCGTTAAAACGGTTAATTAATCATTGGTTGTTTTCTTTCACCTCGTTAAAACGAGGTGTTAATGATACTCGTTAAAACAAGGTGTTAATGCCGTAGGATAACATCCAACGGAACGGTACAAATGTAATTTCTCATTAACCCCTTGATTTATCAAGGGGGCTAAGGAGTATCAACTTTTATTAATAACCGTTTTAACGGTTTATATTTTAGCTGTGAACGGTTACTAAAAAGATTATTGCTTAAGTGCCTAATTCAATAAATAAATTATCTATTATGAAAAACATACAAAAATTTCTAACATTCAAAAACATAACTCTTTGTATAAACGCAGTTTTATGCATTGCTGTTCTTTTTCTTTATTTTAAATTTTCAGATAAAAAGAGAGTTTCTGAAACTCCGGAAAATTTGAATACTAAGAAATCCCTCCCCTTTGGTGAAGGTCAGGGAGGGGCTTCTCCATCAATTGTTTATATCAATATAGACACTTTGCTTAATAATTATGACTTTTACAATGATTTAAAAGACAAATTATTAAAGAAGCAAAAAAATATTGAAGATGAGTTGAACAGAAAATCTGCTGAATTTGAAAAAGAGGCTATGGTTTTTCAGCAAAAAGTTCAAAACAATGCTTTTCTTTCACTTGAAAGCGCCCAGCAGCAAGAGCAGGAGCTTATACAAAAACAACAAAACCTGCTTCAGTTAAAAGAGACTCTGTCAATGCAACTGCTTGAGCAAGAACAGGCAATGAACCGGCAGTTACACGATAGTATCATAGTTTTTATTAAAGATTTCAATAAAGAATTTAATTATCAGTTTATTTTAAGCAAAACATTTGGCGGCGGTCTTATCTATGCTAATGATAGCTTTGATATTACCGATACAATTATTTCGGGATTGAATACTAAATATAAGAAAATAAAATTAAAAAAACGTAACTATTCAGGTATAGGGAAATAAGGTATAGGGTATAGGGTATAAGGAAATAAGGAATATTGTATGAAAAAGCCTTATGACTTTAATTTTATCAGGAAAGAAGTTTTTGAAAAAGGAATTT
>SDBV01001642.1_pt1 | contig 33679 bp, 32 predicted proteins | sample 2277081 | NCBI WGS metagenome assembly SDBV01 (sample SAMN10402039, study PRJNA504765) | marine sediment metagenome | isolation source: marine sediment core GS10_PC15, 223 cmbsf | place: Arctic Ocean: Southern Knipovich Ridge | collected 2010 | reverse complement strand
GGAATGAAATCGCTCATCCGTTCAACTGGACCCGCGAGTCCTTCGCAAAGGTGCTTGCCAAGGTCGATGCCGCGATCAAGGCCGTTGCGTAGAAATGATCACTTTGTTCCGGGGAGCTGTACTTAGGGGGAACCAGGGGGGGAACCAGGGGGAACCAGGGGTCTGGCACTGACAGTTGACACTTAGAGGGGAACCAGGGGTCTGGCACTGACGCGAACCAGGGGTCTGGCACTGACAGTTGACACTTAGGATCTGCTCTTCCCCCATTCTCGCTGCCATTCATCAAGCGGACTCGGCACCACACGTTTCAATCTACTGATCACCTTTGAAACCTGCACCGTCGACATTTTCAGCGCCTTGCCTATCTGTGCATGAGTCAGCATCCGCGTGTCCCAAAGCGCCCATACCGCAAACCTGCGCGCAGGATTCGCCATCGGACCCATTCCCGGACGCCGCAGCTTCGTCAAGCTCGTCTCCGTCAGCCTGGTCACCGCTCTCAGCGTTTCCTTGATGACGACAGGTACCGTCCGCGGCACCAACCGTTCGCCCCCATCCTGCTCAGCCACGCCATCACCCGGCACCTCATTCCAATCGAACTATCCCGTTTTAAGCTCTATAAAATGAGGCCAGGTAATGCCGCCCATGTGCAGCCTATCAATTGAGTCGACCAGCGTTTTCGCGCCTCCCGCCTTGCTCTCTAGCACCTTGCAAGTAAGCCACTCGTTTTGTTTATCCAGCCTTGCGTACGCTCTGTGACTCGTCCAGCATTCGTCGTCCGGACGGCTCACCAAATGCGCTCGAACCGGGTTTAAATGAATGTAGGCGAGCAAATACAGAAGATATGATTCGTCCTTGATCGGCTGACTTTTGAAGCGGCCGCGAAAAACCGGTCCATCCCAACCATGCCATTCATTGAGCTGCTGGCAGTAGCGGCTCAGCATCTCACCCATCGCCCGCGATACATTCGCCTTCTCCGGATGGGAACGAATCAACAGGTGGTAATGATTCGGCATCAGCGAGTATCCGTGAATCTCGACCCCGTGCCGCTCGACCATCACGTTGAGCCTGTGTAAAAACAGAATGCAGTGGTCGTTGTCCTTAAAAATCGGAGCACGCCTCGCGCCGCGGTTGTAAACGTGATGGAACGCTCCTGGGTAGTCTTCTCTTGGAGGTCTTGGCATGAAGGGAGGATACCAAACGTGTGCTAAGTGTCAAGTGTCAGTGCCTGACCCCGCAAGCCGCGCAAGCCCCGCAAGGTGCCCCGCAAGGTGGACCCCGCAAGGTCTGTGTCCGTATCCGTATCGGAATCCGTCGCCGAGGCGTCCGGATCGTTTGCCGGGCTCGTGTTGTCGCAAGCGACGAGCGCGTGGGTGCAGATTGCCGCCGACACGATTGCAGTGAATGTGATTCCTCGTATCGTCATCGTCGCGAGCCTTTCAAAGCTGGCCTCTATCAACTTCCCCTTCTCCTCGCTACAAGGGAAGCCTGCCCGCCGTAGCCTTGGCGAAGGAGGGGCCGGGATGGGGTTGCCTTTAGAATAACGTATTTTTCGATCTTTTTGTGTTTGACCCGCGAAACGGGGTTATTTGAATAACAATATGAAGGTGAAAGCATGTCCGCCGGAAAACTCATGTCATGGATCGTCATCGTCGCTCTGGTAGCGGCCTGTTCGCCCGCGCCCTTGCTGGGTAACCGGGCTCGCTCCGAGGGGCTGAACGACGGGGAGTTCGAGGGCCGTTTCTCGAGCTTTCCCAACTCCGCAAAGGTCAAGGTGATCATCGTCGACGGCAAGATCACCGAAGTGGAGATGTTGAAGCACGGCGCGTCGAGCCGGGGCAGGCCCGCCGCAGAGCAGATTCCCGGGATGATCGTGGAGGCCCAGCGGGCCGACGTCGACGCAGTGTCCGGCGTCACCAACTCCAGCCGAGTCATCATGAACGCCGTTCAGAACGCCCTGGATCTTTCGATGGATGCTGAAAAAGAAGGATCGGCCCCTTAAGAACGACGGTATTCAGGGCGCGGGCTGTGCGGCCTGGTACTCCATGGCTCCCAGCTTGCTGTACATGGCGGCGGTCATGTGGTGGTTCTCGCGGCCGGCCAGGCGGAACAGCAGCTCGCTCTTGAGCGAGTGGGCTCTGGATGCCTCCTCCCCCGAGTAGATGAGCAGATCGGTGTACTCGAGGGCCAGCTCGAAGTTCTCTTCGTCCATCAGGGAGTACGCCCTGCCCAGCACCGTCTTCGCGCCGCCCATGCTCTCGACGAAGGATCCGGCCCTCTCCTTCGTGGGGGAGGGCTTCAGGTGGGTTCCGTTCTGGTCGAACCAGCCCGAGTAGCGGTGGTACAGCCCCTCCACGTTGAACCGGTGCCTGGCGTATCGTTCCTTCAGCAGGGGGTGGTTCGCCAGGCGCTCGGGGAGGCGCGTGTTGGTCAGGGTCTCCTCCAGGCTCGACCGATTGTTCATCTCCTCCGCCACCGAGTCGTGCAGGAAGTTCAGGTACTCGATGCCGCTGTCCAGGATCGCGGCGATCCCGTTTCTGTTGCAGATGGGCGGCCCCACCGATGCGATCATCACGTCCGGATCGAGCTTCTTTATCAACTCGAGGGCCTCGCGCCACTTCACCTCGTCCCGGACCCTCTTCATGGGGCTCGCCACCAAGGGCATGGCGCCGCCGGACATGTCCGCCATCCAGACTATTTTCTGGTCCGGCATCCAGATGAGGGTGTAATCGGGCGCTTCCCCCTCCACGTGGTAGAGTTCGAATCGGGTGCCGCCCAGTTCAAACCGGTACTCGTCGGCGAAGGTTATGTCCGGGTAGATGGGGTTGTAGGGCGGTGCGTCGAGGATCGTGGGAAGGTTGAACTGGATGCTGTCCCGCCGCCTGTTGTAGCGATACATGCTCCTGGACAGATCGAACTCCCGGACGAGCTGTTCGTGGGCGATGATCTTCGTGCCCTCCTCTTTGATGGCCCCCGCGCCCGCCACCTGTGTCCCGTGGTGGTGGGTGTATATGATGTACTTGACGGGCTTGTCGGTGATCTGCCGCATCACCTGCTTGACGAAGGTCGCGCTCCTCTCGAACCCCGTGTCTATGACCACCACGCCTTCGTCGGTGACGATCCACCCGATGTTCTTGTTGGGGACACCGCCGGTCCCGATGGCCACCCGCCCCACGACAAAGACGTTGTTGTCCACTTGAGACATGGTGAAGGCCCGCCTGTTGTTGACGGCGCACCGCTTTTTTTTGTTTGTCTTGTAGTTCCAGGAGCCCTTATCGGTGTCACCGCCGGCCTTCCGGTGCCAGCCGTCCGCCCGGGCGTTCGCCTTCGCGACGCGCGATACGGTCTGTGCGTAAGGAACACCGAGGGGATCGACAAGGCCGGGCTGAATTGCCAGGTACGGGTGGTGCCGCGCCAGGTCGGGGGATCCGTCGATGTAGCCGCACAAGTGCCAGCCCACCACATATGGGGTATCCATCATGGACTTCAGGTAGCTCGTGTACGCCTTGCCCACCTGCTTGCGGCTGGACATGTGGACCCCCTTGGGCTTGCTGACGTTCTCGCTGGGGTAGGAGAAGCTGGAGTCACCCATGAGGATCGGCTTTTCAGTTGCGGTGTGAAGCTCCGCGAGCTTTTTCTCCTGGCGCTCGGCGGTGGTGTACCACTGGATATAGGCCAGGTCGAAATGCCTGCCGATGATCGGGTACAGCCAGGCGGGCATGTCGAAGGCCCCCTCGAACTTGTCCCCGAAGATCAGGTGGTTGGGGTCGCACTCCCGCAGGGCGGCCACCTCCGCTTCGTAGTAAGCGTCGGCGATGAGCGGCAGGAAGGTGTTGACGTCCTGGTAGGCGAGCCAGACTCTGGCGGGCCTGGGCCAGCTCGTACGGGTCGTAAGCGCCTCCCACGTGGTGTCGGGCACTCCATAGGCATCGGCTGCGAAGTTCGGATCCCCGTAGTGCTCCTTCAGGATCTCGATCCACCTCATCTTGCCCGGCGATTCTCCTTCCTGCTCCATGATGGCCCTCACCCAGTCGTGTATCTTAAACGGCATGGAGCGCCAGATAGTCATGTCGTTGAAGCTTACACCCAGGATCATCGGGTCGTCCGCGTTGCGCTCACACCATATCCGGGCCCTGGCGCTCAGCGCGTCACGGGTCTCGGGGGCGAAGGGATCGGGATACTTGCGAGATAAGCCCGCCCAGCCGTCGATGGGAAAGGGCCTGAATTTGGCCACGTAGGGCATCCGATCCTGCCGCACCGGGTTGTGCACCCCCAGGGTGTTGAAGCCCCATCCCGCCACCTGTTCCATCGACGCCTTCACCCACTTTGCCGCCGCCGCGCTGCTGTTGATCTCCAGCAGGTTTTCGGCCTCCTTCAAGTCCGCGCCGTACTTCTTGGAGAAGTGATCGATGTTTCGCTCGGAGGTGATGAGGATCGGTTCGATGTGGTTGATCCCGATAGAGATCATCTTCTCGCCCTGGGGATCCACGAACCACCAGATCCCCTCTTCCTGTACCAGCTTGAAGAAGCCGTCCCTGCCGATCTCGGTCTCCCCGTCTCCTGACGTTCTGTCGTCGCAACCGCAAAGACAGACGAGTCCGATCAGCGATACAGCCCATACGACCATGTTCTTTCCGGTCATCGAATCCCCTCTTTTGTTACAGCACGTAGCCCATGGCGCGAAGTCGCTCTAGCTCCAGAGAGGACAGGGGAACCATCTCCACCTCGGTCCACCGCAGCTTGGTTGTCGCCATCCACTCATCAAGCCCGGCCCGCATCCGCTTTGCGCGGCCCGGCTCGACGGCGGCCAGATCGCGACGCTCCTTCGGATCGGTCGCCAGGTTGTACAGGTGCCCGGTAGAGCGCGAGTAGTCGTGGATGTACTTCCACGGATACTCCAACCGGTAGCGCACGCGGGCTGACGGTTCGTCCAGCTCCCCGTGGAGCACCCGGCCCGCGTTCACATCGCCGTTCATGGTCGAAAGAAGGCTCACTCCCGAGTGGGCGTCGTCGTCCCCCTCCAGTTCGAGCACCTCGAGCACCGTCGGCATGATATCCACCAGGGAAACCGGATCTGCGACCACCTCGCCGGCGTGCGCCCTGCCCGGCAGCAGCATCAGCAGGGGCACCCGCACCAGCTCCTCGTGGAGAGAGTTCAGCCACCGGTGGCCGATCGATCCGTGGTCGTTAAACTCCTCGCCGTGATCGGAGGCGACGATCACCAGGTCATCGTCGCCGATACCGAGCTTTTTGAAGACCTTGCGAATGGACTGATCCACCCGCGCGACCTCGCTGGCGTAGGCGCTCTTCAGGAAGTTCAGGTAGCGACTCTCCACCTCGGGCCCCGCCGTCCGCGCGATCTTCATGAGATCCCCGGGATGTGACAGGGCCATAACGCGCGCCCGGCGGTGGACACGAGTAATATCCGCGAGGGGGATTGGATCCTCGGGGCCCAGGTCGTTTCCGGCTCGGTAGACACGGCTGCTGGCGTCCAGGGAGATCTCCTCCCAGTCGGCGAATCCGCTCCGGTTCCACCTGCTGAACCACGGTTGGTTGTCCCTGTAGGGGAAGTGGGGATCGAAATAGTGCAGCCAGAAGAAGTTCGGTCCCTTTTCCCGCGCCGTCTCCTCGAACGCGCTGACCGCCATCTCGGGGAACGGCAGCTTCAGGAACCCGGCGCCGACAAAATGGTCGAACCCCTGGGCAAAGCCGAAGCGCTTGTGCAGATGGTGGTTGGTGCAGATGCCGTAGGTCTCGTAGCCCGCCCGGTCGAGTCTCTCGGTCAGCGTGACGGCGCTCTCGCTCAGTGCCGGCTGGCCCACCACTGCCCCCTTGCCGACTCCCCCCTTGTCGACCCCGTGCTCCCGGGGGTAGAGGCCGGTGATGATCGAGAACATGGACGGCACGGTCCACGAGGAGGTGGCGTAGGCCTTCTCGAAGAGAACACCCTTCTCGGAGAGCTCTTTCAAGAACGGCGTGGTGGGAAGCTCGCTGCCGTAGGGTTGCACGTGATCGAAGCGCAGTGTGTCCACGATGATCAGGAAGACGTCGGGCATGCCCTCCCGCGGCACGACGGCCGGGGGCTCCGGCGCGGCATTCTTCCTCCCGTCTTCGGAATCGATTGTCGTTTGTAGTGAATTGTGCATCACGGTCGCATCGTCCGGGACAATGGCCTTCGCGGTGGGATTCGAACCGTCCTCGACGCAGCCCGGCCACAGGGACCAGGAAACCAATATTGCCGCAAAGACGGTGACGAATCTGCACACGGGCACTGGGCACCTAACCTGTATAATTCTCCAGCCTGCCGGCGAAAACCGATGATTTGGTTTATTGTTCTGCCGCACTTCAATAAGTGCGGATGCCACCGATTCCGGACGGATTCAAGCGTGAGAAAAACGAGCGATCCATCACCAACCTGCGGCGAGCATTGCGGCGCCGACGGCCAGGCCGACAAGGGCGTTGATGCCTTTTACAAGCAGAAAATCCTTGCGGGAATGCGCCAGCATGGGGATCATTCCGTGCCCGTCCTGAGATACGCTGCCGGCCACCAGCACACTTAATGGCAAGGCGCCGGACGCAAACAGCGACACGAAAACGAGGTGAGGTCCGGAGTTGGGGATGAGGCCGACCGCCACGGAGATGAGGAGCACGATCCAGATGTTGCCCTTGATCAGGGTTTCGACATCCATGAAATGATCGAGCAGCGCGATTGCGCTGAGGGCGCCGAGCGTCCACAGAAAGATTCTGGGCGCGTGAATCTTCAGCACGTGGCTCCACAGATGATCGTCGAGGAAATGATCCGATACGGTGCTCACGATGAAGAGCCCAAACAGAGTCAGCGCGGTCAGGGTAATCCAACCCCAGCCGATATCCCCGTGGTCGCCTGTATCCCCGGAGTGAATGATGTCTCCGTGAGCGATGAACCCGAGCTTGTAGGCCAACAGGAGAATCAGGAACAGCCCCAGGCCCGCGGAAAGGATAGCCCGGGTAGCCGACAGGTGACGCCACTGATCGACGATCTTTCCCCCTGGAAACACGGCGCCGGCCCACTCGTTCTCGTGGGCATGAAAACCGCAATCGGGATCTATCCTGGAGCTGTCGGATCCGGGATAGATCCTGTCGGTCAACCAGCCGGCGGCAATTCCAAGGATCATGAGCCCGGCAAAGATAAGCACTGCGGTGCGTGGGAACATGGCCAGCATTACGAAAGCCTCGTCACCGCTGGTGGCGATCATGGTGGCCACAATGGCGCCGATGGAAACGCACCGATGGGAATACAGGCCGATCATGGCGAACGCGCCCAGGCAACCGGGGATCGCGCCCAACGCCACTCCCATCAGGTATTGCCCCCATGGTCTCGCAGCCAGCCTGGTGGTCCAAGACCCGCCCGAAAGGACATTCGTGTACTCGATGGCCAACATCATCATGGTGACGAAAGCCGTAATCATCAGTGTGTTTTCGACGACAAGCCAGGCGATCATTGCGCTTCCGATCATCCAAACTCAAGATAGGAAAGGAGTATACTCTTTCTGCCAAAAGCGGGAAACTCCACCTCGACCTTGGGCGTGTCCCCCGGATGAACGGTGATGACCCGGCCCTTCCCGAATTTGGGATGACGTACGGTTTGACCGGGTCGAACGGAGATGGATTCGCATGATTGATCGAAACTGCGGTCCACCCACACCTCTTGTGGGGCTCTTCTCGGTCGGCGGCCGAGCAGCGAGACTGCGGGAGGATCCGGGCTCAGATCCTTCACTATCTCGTACGGGACGTCCGAGAGGAAACGGGACGGAGGATTGGACCTGCTCGATCCGAACAATTTGCGACTCACGGCCCGGGTGAGAAACAACCGCTGCCTTGCACGCGTCATCGCCACGTATCCCAGGCGTCGTTCTTCATCCATGGCTTCGCGCGCGCTTCCGAACATCGCGTCCTCCGACTTGCGAAACGGGAACAGGCCTTCCTCCATGCCGGTGACGTACACAACGTCGAACTCCAGCCCCTTGGCCGAGTGCACCGTCATCAGGGTGACCTCCTCGCCGTCGAACTTTGCGGCATCGACGTCGGTCTGCAGGGCCACGAGCTCCAGGTAACTGTCCAGGGTGGGCTCCTGCGCGTCCGCCTCGAAATCCTCGATGGAGCCGACGAGCTCCTTGATGTTCTCGATCCGCGCGTCCGCCTCCGCCGTGTTCTCCCGTTCCAGACGGTCCACGAACTCGGTGTCCTCGATAATGCGGCTGGCCAGGTGAGCGGGGCCCCGTGAGAGCTCGTATTGCCACGACTCCACCATATCGCGAAACGCGCGAAGCTTCCCGGCTCCCGCCGCGGTGATCCCGGCTTCGCTCGCGTGCTCGATGGCTTCCCACGCGGAGATATTTCTTTGGGCCGCGACTGCGACGAGCTTGTTGACGGTGGTCTTGCCGATGCCGCGGGCGGGGGTGTTGATGATTCGGATGAAGGCGGTGTGGTCGGCCCGGTTCTGGTTGAGGCGCATATATGCGATCAGATCCTTCACCTCCGCCCGCTCGTAGAAACGCATTCCTCCCACGACTCGGTGGGGGATGTTCAGGGCTCGGAACACCTCTTCGAATACCCTCGACTGGGCGTTGGTTCGGTAGAACACGACCTGCCGCGAAAAGGGAAATCCGTCGTCCCGGAGATCTCGAACGGCCCTGGCCACCAGTTTACCCTCCTCACGCTCGTCGGAGGCGGCGAAAAGGAAGATGTTTTCTCCCTCGTCGTTGCTGGTCCACAGTTTCTTGGGTCGCCTGCCGTCGAGCTTGCTCACCACCCCGTGGGCGGCCTTCAGGATATTGCCCGTGGATCGGTAGTTGCGATCCAGGGTCACCACGACGGCGCCCTTGAAGATCTTTTCGAAATCCAGGATGTTGCTCACGTCGGCTCCGCGCCAGGAGTAGATCGATTGATCGTCGTCTCCCACCACGCAGATATTGCGGTGGGGCGAAAGGAGCCGTACCAGTTCGAGCTGCACGTGGTTGGTGTCCTGGAACTCGTCTACATGAACGTAATCGAAGAGACCGGAGATCTCTGCGGCCAGATCGTCGTCGTCCCGCATGGCTCGGACCGTGCGGTAGAGAAGATCGCCGAAGTCGAGGGCCTTCGCGTCACTCATGCGCCGGTCGTAGAGCTCGTACACTCGCTTGACCCGCTCTCGATAATAGTCGTTTCCAGGGTAGTCCGACGGTCCCACCAGCTCGCGCTTTGCCCGGTTGATTTCGTTCTGGACTACCTTGGGAGGGAAATGTTTTTCACTGAAGGAGAGTTCCTTGAGAACGCGGGAGACCATGGCCTTCTGGTCCTGGTCGTCGTAGATGGTGAACCTGGGATCCACCCCCACGGCGTCCCCGTATCTGCGAAGAAGCCGGGCGCAGCTGGAGTGGAACGTTGAGACCCAGCAGTTTGCTCCGTAGCCCAGGAGTTGCTCCACCCGATGGGCCATCTCCTTCGCCGCCTTGTTGGTGAAGGTGACCGCCAGTATCCTTCGTGGATTGACGGAGTGGTTCTTTACCAGGTTGGCTATTCTGTAGGTGATGACGCGGGTCTTTCCCGAGCCGGCGCCGGCGATGACCAGGAGGGGCCCCACCACGTGCCTCGCCGCTTCGATTTGCCGGTCGTTGAGATCTCTGTTCAGGTCGAGCATGACATGTGATCAATCAGATCGCCGTCCAGTGTCGTGTACCCGCCCATCAGGTTTGCGGTGAGGCATGAATGGACCGGCAGCACGCCCAGCAGATCTCCGACCTCGATTTTCTCGACCAGATCTCTGGGCGCCGAGATCACCCCGTGATCCTGGGAGAGCGATCCGACGTAGGCCCCGTCCACGGGCGGCCCCCACCCGCTGCCGTCCATCGTGACCACCTGTCCGAACATCCTGGAACCGTTCGCGTTGAACAGGTGCTCCTTCGAGAGGTGTATCGCTCCCCCGTGAACCACGATCTCGTTTCGCTTTTTGTGCACGACGACCACCGGGCATGCCAGGGCCACGGCGATCTGCGCGTGGGTGCACGAGCCCAAAGCGGACTGCATGACGTCGTAAAAGACGAAGTTGCCCGGTCGCATCTCATCCACCCCATCGAAATCGTTCGCGACGCTGCAGCACGGGGTATCGCCGATGGAGATCTCCAGATCGCCCGCTTTTGGCGCGAGCCGATCTCGAAGCTCGATCATCCTGGCGACGGTCTGTGCGTTCACGGTGACGATCTCGTTTGTGGTATCCGCCGCGTAGGAATGTCCCGCGTGGGCGAGGAGACCCCGCGCTGCGAGCCTCGGGCTCTTTTTCACGTCTGCGATGATGCGTTCGAAGGAATTGGTGTCGTCCCATGGAACACCGGTTCTTCCGTACCCGGTGTCCACCTTGAGCCATATGTCCACATTCGAGGACAGGCCCGCGTGAAGAGCGAGGACCGCTTCGACGGACTCCACCAGGCAGCCCAGCGAAGTCACCCCCGCAAGACGATCGATCCGTTTCATCTCCCGCACATTGACAGGAAACGCGATGGTGATGTCCCGCCAGCCTCCCCCTCTGAAGTACGCGGCCATGGCAACCGAGGATACGGCAATGGCGTCCACCCCGACCTGCGCGAACCACCGTCCGATGCCGATGGACTGGTGGGTCTTGAAGTGAGGACGCAGCCGTACGCCGCAAGCGGTGGCCTTTGCCAGCATCGCGCGGATATTTTCCTTACACTTGTTTTCGTCCAGGACAAGGGTGGGGTGGGTGAGGTTCAGGGTTTGATCTTTCCGTTGTACTTTTTGGAGTTCGGACCGTGCTTCGTCTCGACGCCGGAGTCCTTGACCACATAGGTCGCGTGTTCTCCCGCGATGTTGGAGAAAAGGATCTTCCTGCGGATGTGGCCCTGCCAGACGTCAAGTGTGGAGAGGTTGTTGTTGCCTCCCGCGGTCATGTTGGTCTGGCATATCGGACACAGGAACACGAAAATCGATCCGCGATCGAGATCGATCCCCGAGGGGAGGTAGATGGTGTAGTTTCCCGGCTGCGGGTGAAAACCGATGAGGAATCTCAGGGCGCCGCAATGGGCAACCAATATGACCGTTTCGTCGGGGTTCAGCACAGCGTTGCAGTGGGGGCAGCCGTATGTCCAGCTCATGAGGATCTCCTGGTGCCGGGGCGACGCATGTCGCAAGTGTGCATCATACGTCCTGGAAGGTTGTCCTGTCAAAACTGAAAAGCATCCAAATTACGGATACTTTTTTTTAAAAAACGTGCAGAATGTATTTGAATCAACGACCCGTCAATTCGTTCGAATGAAATGACCATGCGAGCTATTTTTTATCCGTTGTCGCGGTTTTCATTTTTGCCTGCGGTACCATGGACGTTGCGCCGGTGGCGAAGATCGCCCGCGGCGACGAGGTTCCATCGCAGCCGGTCTTGTCAAGGAAAGCCATGCCAAAAGATCGATCCGCCTTCGGGGCGGGCATTCTGAGCGAAGTCGAACCGGCCCCCGGGCACGCTCTCTGGTCCAGGCGTTTCGTGGGCGGCGATCCCCTGTGGAGCAGGAGCTTTGGAGGCAAGAGCCACGACTATGCGGACCACGTGGCGGTCGACGCCGCGGGAGACGTCTTCATCACCGATTCGTTCATGGAGAAGATAGATTTCGGCGGAAAGACGCACCGGTGCCGAGGTGTTCACGATGTGTTTGTCGCCAGAATAAAGCATTAATCTACATGCCGCGACTTGACCCCATCCCGGCCTTCCCCTGCGAGGGGAAGGGGAAGATGATGGGGGCCAGCTTTGACAGGGGGCGGTCAGGTTGACAGAGTCCACTCTCGGTGTTAGGCATGTCTTCAAGGAGAAGACATGGCAAAAAAAGACACAGATCACGAAATCAAGCTGACCGCGTCCCTCGAGGACTACCTGGAGACGATTCTTCAACTCACAAGGGCCAAGCCCGTGGCGCGAATCAAGGACATCGCCAGGGCGAGAGATGTGAAAGCGGGGTCGGTGTCCGCGGCCATGAAGCGGTTGGAGGATCTCGGTCTCATTAGATACGAGAGAAACGAGTACATCGAACTCACTGTCGAGGGCGCGCGCCGGGCGCAGATGGTCCTCTCCCGGCATCTGGTCTTGACCAGCTTCTTCGAGGATATCCTCGACATGCCGGCGGATGAGGCAGAGGCGGAAGCCTGCGCCATGGAGCATCACCTTTCGGATACGGCCATGGACAAGTTCGTCAGGTTCTTCGAGTTCCTTCGCGCGTGTCCGGGTGCTCCCTCCAATTTCCTGGAGTTGTTTCACGGGTGCCGCAGGCTCGACGGCGAGATCGAGTGCGGATTTCACTGTACGGATCCGGCCTGTCTCGACGGCGCATGGCACAAAAACACGACCAACATCAATGCGCTCGAGCACGGTCAGGAGGGCACGATAATGCACGTGGGAACCACTCCGGCCATACGACAACGGTTGCTCGACATGGGGATCCTGCCCGGGGTGAAGGTGAAAATGGAGCGACGGGCCCCCGGGGGCGATCCCGTGTGGATCCGTATCGAAGGCTACCAGCTTTCCCTCAGGCGAGAAGAGGCCGAGGGAGTTGCCGTGGAAGTGTAGCGGGTGTCGGTTTTGAAAAAGGAAACCCCGGAATCGAAGGCAATCAGGATAGCGATAGCCGGCCAGCCGAATGCGGGAAAGACATCCCTGTTCAACGCTCTCACCGGTTCGAGCAGAAACGTGGGCAACTACCCCGGGGTGACAGTGGAGCGCCGTCAGGGGAAGTACCGTTTCGAAGGCAAGCGGTACGATGTGGTGGATCTGCCGGGCACTTACAGCCTCAGCTCGTTTTCACCGGAGGAGAGGGTAGCCCAGAAGGAGCTGCTGGATCATATGGCAGACGTGGTGGTCGTTGTCGTCGACTCCACCGCTTTGACCAGGAGCCTTGTCTTGCTGGCGCAGGTCATTCATCTGGGTGCGAACACCGTCCTGGCCCTCAACATGTCCGACGAGGCTCACGCCGCGGGTCAGTTTCTGGATCTGGATCTGATGGAAGAGCTCCTTGGTTGTCCGGTGGTGGAAACCGAGGCGCACAAGCGGGTTGGAGCGCAGAAACTGAAATCCGTCATCGCGAGAGCCGTGGAACAGCCCGGCGAGCCCAGGCCTCCGGTTCTCGGAGAACGCCTGTCGGGGGCGCTCACGTCCATCGAGTCGAGGCTCGAGCACACATCGGTGAAGCCCGCGCAAAGGAGCTGGATCGCCTGCAAGCTGCTGCTTGCCGATAGAGAGTTCACACCCCTGGTCGAGGCGCAAGGGGAGGGGGGCATCGAGGCGGTTGCGCAGGCCGCCGATTTGAGGAAGCAGATCGAGGAACAAACCGGAGAGGACATCTCCGTGTTCGTCGCCGGAAGATATCACGGTTTTGCGCACGGGCTCGTCACGGAGACGCTTTCACAACGACCGCGCGACGATGCCAGGGTTTTGTCCGATGCGGTGGACCGGGTGCTGGTACATCGCGTGCTCGGATTGCCGTTCTTCCTGGCGGTGATGTACGCCATCTTCTGGGTCACGTTCACGGTGGGAGAGCATCCCATGAGGTGGATTGAAAATGGTTTCGACCTTCTGTCCAACCTGGTTTCCCAGAACTGGCCCGGTAGCACGGCTCCCGCGCTTCGTTCACTGGTCCTGGACGGCGTGATCGCCGGTGTGGGCGGCGTTGTGGTTTTCTTGCCCAATATAGTCCTGCTGTTCTTCGGGCTCGCGTTGCTGGAGGACACGGGCTACATGGCGAGGGCCGCGTTTCTCATGGATCGGTTGATGCACCGGTTCGGGCTCCACGGAAAGAGTTTCCTGCCCATGCTCACCGGCTTCGGATGCACGGTGCCCGGCATCATGGCCACCCGAACCCTCGAGAACGAGAGAGATCGACTGGTCACCATGCTGGTCCTGCCGCTCATGTCCTGTGGTGCGCGGTTGCCCATCTGGATGCTGTTGGTCCCGGCTTTCTTTGCGCCGTCCATGCGCGCGCCCATGCTGGGCATCATCTACCTTTTTGGAGTGATTCTCGCCCTGACCCTGGCGCTCCTGTTGCGCAAGACGGTGCTGAAGGGCGAGGAAGCGCCGTTCGTGATGGAGCTGCCGCCGTACCGCGTTCCCACGTTGCGCGCCATGTTGACCAAGATGGCGGAGCGCTCCGGGCTCTATGTCCGCAAGGCGGGAACCGTGATCCTCGGGATCTCGATTCTGATGTGGTTCGTGACGAGTTATCCCAAGGCGGACGCCCGGGACATCGATCGGCAGATCGCGGCAGGTCAGGCCACGTCTCAGGAAGACAGGGACAGCATCGCCGCCGCACAGAATTTGAAGGAATCTTTCGCCGGTCGTTTCGGCGTCGCCATCGAGCCGGTCTTCAAGCCCCTGGGCTTCGACTGGAAACTGGTCATGGGAATGATCGGCTCCTTCGCCGCCAAGGAGGTCTTCGTGGCCCAGATGGGGATTGTTCATTCCCTGGGTGAATCCGGCGCGAGATCGAAGAGCCTGCGGGAGGATCTCTCGCAGAGATATTCGCCCCTGACAGGGGTTTCGCTGATCCTTTTCCTGCTCATTGCAACCCCGTGCATGGCCACCGTGGCCGTCACGCGCCGTGAATCGGGCAAGTGGAAGTGGGCGGCGCTCCAGTTCTTCGGGCTGACCGCGCTGGCCTATCTCATTTCACTGGTTGTCTATCAGGGCGGAATGTTGCTGGGGTTGGGATGACCTGGGATTTTGCCATAGTTCTTTTCATTGTGATCGCGGTGTCGGCCGGGTTGATCCTGCGGTCAAGGCTCAGGGCTCGGGCCAAAGCGAAGGCGAAGGCAATCGAGAAAGAACAAACAGGCAATCAAGTTCATGGCGAATGTACGGACGCTTGCGAAGGGTGTTCTTTTGCCGACAGGAAATTTTAGCTGAGAAAAGTGCTGGACAACGGGATGATCGCGACGCTGTGAAAGTGAAGGAAAATCGTGATAGAGTTTCAAGAAGTGACAAAAAGCCTATCCAGAGTGCCGATGTCCGGGTTGATTCTTCTTCTCGGTCTTGCGGGTTGCAACCTGACCGTCGGAAAGCTCCATCTGGGCGCGACCGACACGGCCGAGGACTCCGGCGCCGATGAGCAGGATACCGGATCGGACATGTTGTGGACGGATGCGGGCCAAAGCGGGAGCCACAGCTTCTTCGTCTTTGCCGACACCAGGACCAAGCTGGATATCCTCGAGGCCAACCTCCGCAGCATGTATCTGGTGGATCCCGGCGCACGGGCATGCTTCAACGTGGGTGACATCACGGCGTCGGGCAAGGCGGCCGAATGGGACGCGCATCACCTGGCCCTGTCCGCCGCCGCGCCGGACGATTCGGTCCCCTTCGATGTAGGGGGTATAGTGCGACAGAGCCGCTTTCGTACCGACGTGAGCGAGTGGGGCGACTATATCCGGTACTTCGGGGTGGTGGGAAATCACGACGTGTCCGACGGGGACTGGTACGAGAACTGGAACGACTACCTGCCGGGCCAGAGCGGGCTGGGGCGCAATACCAGGAGCGACGGTATCTACTTTGCACAGGTGCTGGGAAGCGCGCTGTTCGTGGTTCTGGACAGCCAGCACACGAGCGCGGAGCAGACCGAGTGGCTTCGCGACACTCTGGCCGGCGCGGACAGTCACGGGATAGTGTGGAAGTTAGTTTTTTTCCACCATCCGGTTTACACATGCAACCTGAAGTTCCCGTTCCACGCCGGGCTTGCGTGGGTGGAGATCTTCGAGGAGTACGGTGTCGATATTGTCTTTTACGGGCACTCACACACCTACGAGAGGACCTGCCCCATGGTTGGCGGCGTGTGTGCCGCGGGCGGTGTCACATACATCAACACAAGCGGGGGTGCGGCCCAGACCCGGGCGGTGATCGCCGACAAGCAGGGAACGATCACGCTCGGGGACAGGACCGACGAGTACGATTGCGCTCAGATCCTTTCGGGCTACAAGAGTTACTGGCATCATTTCTGCCATTTCTCGTACGATGATTGCGCGCTTTCGATGAGTTGCTACGCTCACAACTCGGCGTCCGCCGCAAAGGCGCCGATCCCCTTCGATACAACGTTGTTCGAGCCGTATCAGAAGGGTATCAGAAGGGGTCAATCAGAAGGGGTCAAAACCCTCCACTTGACATATAGCTTTGGTTTGGTGCGTGGTAGGGGCTATATGTCAAGTGGAGGGTTTTGACCCCAATTCTCTTGCCAATTCTTGACACGCAGCAGTAGATCTCCAATCGCGTCGAAGTAGGACCGGCCCGCGCGGGGTTGTATGTCGTTGTGGCCGGCGCCCGGGACGAGCAGCAGAGCCTTTTGCGGATCCGCGCAGGCGTCGTGCAGCAGCCTCGCGTCGCCAACGGGTATGATCTCGTCCTGCTGCGCGTGGATGATGAGGGTCGGGAAAGCTACCGAGCCCATTTTTTTCAGGTTGCACGGACCCTGGTCCTCGGTGATGCCAAGCTGCGCGGTGGGTATGCCGATCAACTCCAGGAGGGGCACGGTCAACGCGAAACCGCTTTCCAGTACGAGCGCCGATACATGGTCCGCCCGACTGGAGGCCAGCTCGATGGCGGGCACGGATCCCAGGGAACGCCCCATCACGACGATCGGTCCGTTTCGATCCTCGCGGTGCAGTATCGCCCGTGCCTCGTCGAGGGTGCGGTGGGCGTCTTCGAGGAATGTGTTCATCGAGGGAGTGCCGGTGGCGGGACCGTAGCCGCGGTACTCGGCAACCATGAAGGTGGCCGGGAGGCTGCGGAACCGATCTGCGGCGAAGTCGTAGTCTCGTCCGGTCTCGCCGTTTCCGTGAAAGAAGAGGATATTCGGGGCGGTCTTGTCCCCGGGGAAGACCCGGAGTCTGGACAGAACCCCGTCGTCCACCTCGAACATGTGATCCCACGCGCCGTCCGCCTCCGGGTCGTACGGCATGTCCGGCCGGGGGAAGAAGATCTCCGAGGCGATTTCGTTGATGGGTGGGTTCTTCATTTTGCACTCGTTCTTTTCTTGTCGACCCGATTTTTCCGATGCTCTTATCAAGAGTGTCATCTCAATGAAGAATAGTGAAATATGAATCCGGAAAAAACGGTGAAGCGCGAAATCTTCTACGCGTTATTGGAACCAAAGGGGAGATCGGCTAGCATGTGGGTGGTGAGAATCTATTCCGGGGGTATCGGAGATGAGCGTATTCAGAGTAGCGCTGTCATTCTTGCTGGGATGGCTGGCGTTCGGCAGCGACACATCAGCCGGGGAGCCGCCGGCGCCGGAGGCAGAGCCGGAGCCGGCGGTCGCCGACGCCGAGGATCGGGAGACGTCCAGCATCGCCCTGGGTTACGACAATCTGTTTGTCGTGCGCTACAATCCGTTCGGCCTGAAGGACGATTTCGACCTCCACCTTCGCCGCGAGCTGTTGGACGGCGGTCACATCCTGACCACCGGCACTTACGTCGGCGCCTTGCTCCACACCTCTTTTACACCAACCGCGGTACATCTCGGGCTGGGCGCCGAGCTGATGCCCCTCGCGGTGCTGCGGTTGAAGGCCATTGTGGAGTGGGTTCCGTTTTTCGGCACCTTTGACAACGTGCAGTCGTTCCCGTCGCCCACGGCGGAGCACAGCGATACAGAACGGGATCGGCTGGGGAATACCGGCGCGGGTTACGGCACGCAGGCCCTTTACATCAAGCTCGCCGCGCTGCTGCAGGCCAAGCTCGGGCCGGTGGCCGCCCGCAGCGAGCTGACCGCTTGCCACGTGAAGATCGCGCTCGATGAAGGCGATACCGTCTTTTACGAGCCCGAGTGGGATCTGCTCATCCAGCACGGAGGATGGGTCCTGCTCAGCGACACCGACCTGATCTACCTCGCCGAGTTCGGCCTGATCGCCGGGGCTCGCTACAGCCTGGCCCACGCGTTCTACAGTGGCGACGCGTACGTTGCGGGGGAGCCAAGGTCCAATCCGAATACGCCGACACACCGGCTGGGGCCGGTCCTGGGCTACCGGTTCGAGAGTGAACGAGAGCGTTTCGCGAAGCCCACCTTGTTGTTGCTGGTAAACTGGTGGCTCTCACACCGCTACCGCGCCGGCCGGGACGTGCACCAGGGGATCCCCTACGTGGTGCTCGCGTTCTCGTTCGGCGGCACTCTCATTGGAGGAAGCTAACGATGAACAAGACCGACCTGATCGTCTGGCGCGTCGGTCAGCTCGCCGCGCTCGCATTCATGGCGTTGCTGATCCCGCTGCACCCCTACCCGGGCAGCTTCTTGATCAAGGCGCTGCCGGTCACGGCGCTGGCCGTGGTGGTGCTCAGGAACGTCAGGACGCGACCGGGCTATATGCTGTTTGCCGGGTTGCTGCTCTCGGTGGTGGGGGACGTGGCCCTCGATCTGGAACGGGAGCGCTACTTCATCATCGGGCTGGGATCGTTCCTGGTCGCGCACTTGCTGTATATTTCGTCGTTTCTGCACAGCTTCAGTTTTTCCCGGGCGCGGTTGCCGTTCATCCTGTTGATCCTGGCCTACGGGCTGGTCATCGGATGGTTCCTCAGGGATATTCCCGGCGGGGAGTTCGTGCCGGTGATGGTCTACCTGGGCGCGGTCACGGTGATGGTGATCTCGGCGGTGTGCGTCGGCCCTGTCACGCCCTGGCTGATCGCCGGAGCCGTCGTGTTCATGCTGTCCGACACGGTGATCGCCATCAACAAGTTCATGCATCCGATCCCCCACTCGATGTTCTACAACATCGGGTCGTACTTCATCGCACAGTTCTTGCTAGTCGCCGGTTTTTTACGACTGCATCAAGGGAAGAGTTAGGAACTCCGTTACGATGGAGTTCACGAGCGGGGCCGCAACGATGGTGAGATCGTGGCCGGCGTCGGGGATGATCTGCGTTCGTATCTGCGGGGCGACTTCGTTTAGTCGTCCGACGGCTTCCTTCGCGGGGTAGATCACCTCGTGCTCGCCGACGAGGAACAAGGTCGGCACCTCGGAGAGCTTTCGCAGCTCGTCGTCGGTCAGCACAGTTGGGGTGGCGGGCATCTTCAACTTGAAGCACCTCAGGCCCACGAAGGCATCCTCCAACAGCTCCTGAGCAAGCTGCACGTCGGCCGGGTCGGTGCGTTTGCTCAGCGCGGGAAACATCCAGCGCATCATGTTCCGCAGAAAGTAGCGGTGGGGCAAAATAGCGGTGAGGCCGTACCAGGCCCAGGCTCCGGGCAGCTGTTGCACCGTGGCCGGAGGCGCGATCAGCACCGCGCCCCGCAGGCGATCGGGGAAACGCAGGGCGTACCGGCCGGTCAGCCAGGCGCCGTACGACAACCCCATGAGGCTCACATCTCCTTTGAGACCCAGGGCGTCGAACAGGGAGTCGAGCCAGTCGGTGTAGTCGTCGAAGGTCTTGAACGGCCGACGGTATACGCTCCTGCCGAAGTCGTAGATGTTGTCGAGCGCGTATACACGAAACGATTCCGAGAGGGCCTCGATGTTGGGGCTCCAGAACAGAGACGTGGCCGAGGCCGAAGGCAACAGCACCAGCGGTGGTCCATCGGCCGGTCCGCTAATCCTTACCAGGGTCTCACCGGCGGGCGTCTCCACTGTTCGCGTCTCGGACTCCCCCGGCCAGCTTTGTGCCCGTTCGTCGTAGCGTTTCAGGTACCTGTCTTTGGCCTTCGCCGAGCGGAACGGATGGTGGGGCGGAGTCTTCATGACCGTGTGCCTTCTAGAAAAGGGTGTAGATGTACGGCGATCCGGTCTGGCCGACGACGATCAGCAGGGCCACCAGCAGAAACACCACGATAATCGGCAGGATCCACCACGCCTTGTGATGCCGGGCAAACCCGAGAAACTCAATCAGAAGAGGTCCGATATATTTGAGTATTCTCATCCGTCGTCACGCTCAGGCTGATCCGCCTTGTGCAGGAGAAAGGATCCCAGGACAAGATCGTCCATCTGGGTGCGCATGAAGCATTTATAGGCATCTTCCGGCGTGCACACAATGGGCTCACCGCGAACATTGAACGAGGTGTTGATGATCACTCCGCAGCCCGTCAGTTCTTCGAACGCCTCTATCAACTCGTAATAGCGGGGGTTCGTGTCCCGATCGACGGTCTGCACCCGCGCCGAGTAATCGACATGCGTGACCGCCGGTATGTCGGAGCGGACCTGGTTGCAACGTTCAACAACAGACGCGTCGCTTTTTTGAACCGGATGCTTGCGAAGCCGCTCTTTCACCGGCGCGACGAGGAGCATGTATGGAGACGGCTCGTCCAGGTCGAAGTACTCACCCACCCGCTCGACCATGCACGAGGGAGCAAACGGTCGAAACGACTCGCGATGCTTGATCTTAAGATTCATCCGGGACTGCAGCACGGGTGAGCGGGCGTCCCCTATGATCGAGCGATTGCCCAGGGCCCTGGGGCCGAACTCCATCCTGCCCTGGAATAGCCCGATGACCTTGCCCGCGCTGATCCGCTCGGCGATGGTCCGCGCCCATTCCCCGCGTTCGAGCCTCCTCGCCGGGTATCCGCGCTCTTTGAGAAACGCCCCGATCTCTTCGTCCGCGAACTCGGGCCCGAGACAGGCGCCTCGCATCTTGTCATGCACCCCGTCGGCGTCCCGTTCGTTCTTCATCAGGTTGTGCCAGATGACCAGCGCCGCCCCGAGCGCTCCGCCGGCGTCCCCGGCCGCCGGCTGGATCCACACGCGGCGAAACGGGCCCTCCGAGACAACCCTGCCGTTGGCGACGCAGTTCAGCGCCACACCGCCGGCGAGGCAGAGGTTCTCCTCACCGGTCTCAACGTGCGCGTGCCGGACCAGGCGCAGGACGATCTCCTCGGTCACCGCCTGAATGGATCTCGCCAGGTCCGCCTCGCGCGCGGTGATCTCTCCTTCCGGCTCTCTCCGTGGGCCGCCGAATAGATCGGCGAAGCGTTTGTTGGTCATCGTCAGCCCACCCAGATACCCGAAGTAGTCGAGGTTCAACCGGATCGATCCGTCTTTGCGGATGTCGACGAGGTGCTCGCGGATAGTCCGCTCGTATTTCGGCTCGCCATAGGGGGCCAGTCCCATCAGCTTGTACTCGCCCGAGTTGACCTTGAACCCGGTGAAGTAGGTGAACGCGGAGTAGAGCAAGCCGAGCGAGTGGGGGAAGTGCTGCTCCTTCAATATCTGGAGCGAGTGCCCATCACCACTGCCAATCGAGGTGCAGGCCCACTCACCGACACCGTCGCAGGTCAGGATAGCGGCGCGCTCGAAGGGCGAGGGGTAGAACGCGGAGGCGGCGTGAGCCTCGTGGTGTTCTGTGAAGTACACGCTGCTCGGCATCCTCAGACCACATGCGGACAGGGCCTTTTCGATCTCCAGCGGAGTCCAGAGCTTCTGTTTCAGCCAGAGCGGGACTGCGCGAACGAACGATCCGAATCCCCTGGGCGCCACGGCGAAATGGGTCTGCAGAACGCGGGAGAATTTCAATATCGGCTTGTCGTAGAACACCACGGCGTCAAGCCCGTCCTCGGCGATATCGCCCTGGGTCATGCAGTAGCGAATTGCCGCCATCGGGAACGAGTGGTCGTGTTTCTTGCGGGTGAATCGCTCCTCCTGGGCAGCTGCGATGATCTCGCCGTCGCGGATCAGGGCGGCGGCCGAGTCGTGATAAAAGGCGCTGATTCCCAGGATGTTCATCAGTACTGTCTCTTGTACCGGTCGGGATCGGAGGGACCCGCGTGGGCGATCCAGAGGCTCTCGTGCGGACCGGAGCTCTTGCGACGTAGCGGGTCCTTCCGGCGCAGCACGAGGACCAGACGTCCGGGAATGAAACAGAGCGCGAAGATGACGCCGAGCAGGACCAGGGTGATGCCGAGCCCGACGGCTCTTCCGAGGAACGACTGGATCCGCTCGATGATACGGTAGGCGCGGGGGAGGCAAAGACCGCACAACACGGTGAGCCCGGCGATCGAGGCGATCGCGTAGGCCATCGGTCGCAGGTCGAACCGGAAATACAGGACAAAAGCGATCGCGAGCACTGGAACGGCCTGCAACAGCGCCCTTACCTGTCGTGAAAGCTGAGGTTTTGTCGTGCTCATGGTTCGATTCAACGCATGAAGGAGCAATCCGAACAGCGGCACTGTTTTTACCATGCTGTAATTCGATCGTCAACGACGTGGGCTCCTTCTGCGGGCACTAAACGCTTGCTGCGAGGTCGGTATGCCCTTAGATTGTTGCATGATTGCGGTGGTCGCAGGAGGCGGGTCGATGGACAATGGACAACCAACGAGGGGCAGGCGGTTCCTATTTCGGGCCGCGTCAATCGTCTTCGCGCTGATCCTCGCCACCGTCGCTGCGGAGTTCGCGCTCCAGATCTTCACCGAGGCGCTGCTCGGAGAAGATCGCACCGCCGCTTTCTATGATCGCTACAACACAACACCCAACGGGATGTATTTCCGCGACCGAAACGCGGGCATGAACTTCATGTGGCCGTCCGTCGAGATGACCGCTTACTCCCACGGTTACTTCTGGACCCATAGCACCGACGCCAGGGGGTTTCGCAACCCTCCGGATCGCCAGGGCACCGATGTCCTGTTGCTCGGTGACTCGCTGATCTACGGTCACGGGCTCGACGACGACGAGACCGTCACGAGCTTCCTCCACCGGGATTACGGCTACTCCGCCTACAACATGGCCCGACAGGGGGACTGCCTGTACCAGCAGTACGTGTTGATGCGTCTCTTGCTCGACGAGCTTACCCCGCAAACGGTTGTGCTCTTCGTCTTCAGCAATGACCTGGTCGATCTCATCAAAATGCGCAGGCCTGGTCAGATCGATCGGGCGCCGGAGATCGACGTATACGACTACGCGGCGATCCGCAGAAAAATCGAGCAAGCGGGAGCAAACAAGCCGCGCATTCCGTTCTACCGCCGATTCATCATTCCGCGTTTGTGGGTCGCCTCGGGGAGTCCCAAAAAAGCGGACGCGAAAAAGAAGGTCTCGGCCGGGGAACAACAGAGAAAGGTTCTCGCGTTGCGGCGGAAAGGTTTTCTTCCGCAGCCCGGGGAGCCGCTGACCCGCGAGCATGCCCGTCGCGTGCTGTCCATTCCCCAATTCCGCCGCCGTATCACCGGGAACTGGCGCACGCTCGATGACAAGTCCCTCTCCGAAGTCGAGCAGTACTACCAGCGGATACTGCTCGATCTCAAGCGCCGCTGCGACGAGCGGCAAACAAGACTCGTCGTGGTGAATCTCGCCCTTAACCAGGAGGGCCACTGGCGGGCCAACATCGCTCGTTCGGACGCGAGCATGGGAGAGAAGTTGGGCATCGAGATCACGCAGGAGGCGAGGGACTACGCCTCGGATTTCAAGTTCGATCTTCGCGTGAAGTCGGTTACGCAGGTCGGGGCGATGACCGCGAAGGTGGCTCGCGACGTAAAGGTTGAGTATCTGGATCTGTCCGAGGACTTTCGTTCCATCGAAAACTACCTTCCAAACAATGGTCATCTTTCAAAGGAGGGACATTCGAGACTGGCCGAGCGCCTGCATCGGTTACTGTCCTCGAAGCCCACGCCCGTTCGGAATCAGTAGTCATTTCGGAATTCTTCTCTTCCCGCGTGCGTCTCAAGAATAGATGAGAAGAAGACTGCAAATATTGTTCGTCATGATACTGCCTGTCCTTGCATTGTTGACGGCCTTCGAGATTGACGCCAGCGTGGAATCCTTCGATGAAAAGACCGCGCGAATCGAGCGCGTCCGGGCTGATTTTCAGGCTCGCTGGGAGAAGGCCGGAAAGGAGGAGAGGCGCTCCATCCGTCAAGGAGCGCGCGAGTTCGCGGTAGATGCGATTGCAAACGATATCGTCCCCGCCTGGCTGGGAACACCCTGGACCATGGCGGCGATCAAGGACGGCCTGAAACCGAATGCGCGAAGGCCGGGGCAAGAGGGCAGGGGGATCTCGTGCAGCTGGTTCGTCGTCAGGGTACTCGAGAACGCAGGATTGAAGTTCGCGAACAACAACGACTTTGCGGGCGCCATCGCCGTTCATTTTCAACGGGCTCTCGCGCCGAGGAAGAAGGATCTCCATCGCTACTGGAACGTGACCCCCACGCAGTTGAAAAAGCGCTTTGTGAAACATGGGGACGGCCTGTACGTGATTGGACTGAACTGCCACATCGGGATTGTTCACGTTGATGGTGGGCGCGTGCGTTTTCTCCATTCCAGTTACGTAGATCCGTACGAGGTAGTTATCGAGGAGTTGGAAACGTCGGACGCGATACTGTTCTCGCAAGATGTGGGCTATGTGGTGTCACCTCTATTCCAGGACAGCAGGCTAATCGACTACTGGATAACCGGCGCGGAAGTGCCGTTCTCGAAGGGTGAATAGTCGAGCTGTCTTGTTGTTTGACTTCACTGCAAGACCCCACTGCATAGGCCCCAAATTCCTCTGTCCTCTATTTCTAATTGCGATACAATACCTCTTTCTTGGTGAACTTTTTTCAACCACTTAGGCCGGGTTGGCTGTAGCCTCCTTCTCCTTGGAATTGTGACAAGAAAAACTTATCGTTGCGATACATATGCGTTTTCATTCGTGTTTTCATTCGTTACGTGCTTCCCCGATCAATGATAGGATACTGTTATGTACAGAACAAAGGATGGAGTAATGAGATACTTCCTTATGATTGTGCTTGCGACCGCGCTGGTTTGTGGCGGGTGCTCGAAGAACAGCGGCGGTAGTGACGGTGGTGACACTGATACAGATACAGGCACAGACAGTAACACCGACACAGGTACAGGCTCTGATGGCGATACCGACTCGGAGACCGAATCAGATCCCGACATCTGCAAGGGAAGCGGGCTCGAGCCGGGTCAATACGAGAGGACAATTGTCTTCGATGAGCTCGAGCGAAACTATCAACTGCACGTGCCCACGGGATACGATCACACCGTGGCAACTCCCGTGGTCTTCGATCTCCACCCGTTCGTGACGAACGCCTCAATCATGGACATGATGACCGAGTTTCGCGCAAAAGGAGACGAGGAAGGATTCATCGTGGTGCAGCCGAACGGCATCTCCGGATCGTGGAATGGCGGACCACTTTGCTGCGGAGAAGCCGCTTCCCAAGACCTCGACGACGTGGGTCTGATCCGCGCCATCCGCGATCAGATCGCGGAGGAGCTGTGTATCGATATAAAGAGGATCTATGCCGACGGCATGTCGAACGGCGGTTACCTGTCCCACAGGATCGCCTGCGAAGACACTGGTCTCCTTGCGGCTATCGGTCCGGTGGTATCGAGCATCGGCTTTGAGAGTGTAGACGAATGTCTTCCGTCAAGCCCAATTCCCGTCGCCATGATCTCCGGCGCAGACGACTCCCTCGCAAGCCGTGAAGAAACTTTTGCCAAGTGGATCGAACTCAACGGTTGCAACAATTCGTTTGTGGAGGAACAGTTTGGTGTATTTACCTGCACCACCTACCACGAGTGCGAGGACAACGTGGAGACTACCCACTGTGTAGGCGAGGGCGTTGGGCATTGCTGGCCGGGAACATCATTCCCGATCTATCCGTGCAACGGGGATCTCGTCGCGACCGATTATTTGTGGGAATTCTTCAAAAAGTACCAACTGCCGTAAATAATGTGTCTGAGAAGCGACCACCACCCACAGGCCCAGGCCTAGCGGCATCAGGCATCGGTCGGCCCTCCTCGAATGCTGGAACCAAACGAACTGTAACAGATGACGACCACAAGTTGATGTTCGTTTGACGTTTGTCTTGCTCCGCTCGGCTGAACCGAGCTTCGCAGGATGGCACGTAGTGTGGTAGCATCAGCCGAAAGCTGCAGATCGCGGGACAGCAGAGGGCATATGGGACGAACACTTTCCATTTTGATCGTTGTCGTGTCCGTCACGGCGGTCGGCTCGCTGGCCGCCGATCCTTGCCACGACCGGTGCGCCTCCTCTTACCAGAGCTGCGCGGCTGTCGAGGCCGCCGGCTGCGAGCTCGGCTCCGACCTGGTGGGCGCGGCGGCGACCGATCTCACGGAACAGGCGCTGCCGGGCTTCGGCGCCCTGTTCGGCGGGTTCGCCAAGCAGGTTAGCAAGGAGACCTGTCAGCAGCAGCTGATTCCGTGCGAGAAGATCCGCGAGACCTGCCTCGCAGAGTGCGCGAGCCTCGCACCGGCGCCGGGTCCGGCCGCTCCCCTGACGCCTCCGGCGAAGTACGCCACCTTCCGCGTGTTCTCGGACCGCCCGCGGACCATCGTCTACATCAACGGGCAGCGGATGGGCGCGACCCCCGAGGATTCGCTGGATGCGTTCGTCACGCCCGAGCTGCGGGTGGGCAAGTACTGGGTCAGGCTGGTCACCCTGGACGGGCGCTGGGAATGGGAGGGAGCAAAGGACGTCGAGGAGGGCAACATCAACGCGGTCGAAGGTCAGCTGGTCAACCTCGAGAACCGGGATTGGCACGCAGCCCAGGAGCTTGATCGGCAAGGTGCGGCGGTGGCGGCTCTGGCTGCGTACGTCGCCTTCACCCAGAAGTTTGCCGACAGCGCCCAGATCCCGACTGCGAACGAACGGATCAGCGCGCTTCGCCAGCAGATCGACGCTGCAGAGCGCGAGCTGTACGGCAAGATCGAGGCCTCCTCTGATCCCCAAGAGCGCCTCACGCTGTGCGAGGCTTACCTGGCCGGCTTCCAGCAGGGGTACCGGCGCGACGCGGTGGTCGGGATCGCCGATCAGGCCCGCGCCGAGATCGCCCAGATCGAGGCGGAACAGGCGAACTGGGGGCGGATCACCGCGGCCACCGGGCCACGCACCAGGCTGGCCGAAGGGGAGCAGTACCTGGCGAGCTTCGCCGCCGGCCCCCACCGCGCCGAGGTGGAGCAGATCGTGGCGATAGCGCGGGCCGAGATCGCCGATCTCGAGGCCAGGCGCAGGCCGCTCCTGGGGTCCGGGATCGCGGCGCTGTTCGTCGGCGGCGCGGTCGTGCTCGGGGGCGGAGTGGCCGGGATCGCGGCGCTGGTCAAGGACAACGAGCTCGACGAGGAGTGCCAGTCCAGCGGTGTCTGCGGCACCGATCACCACGACACGGTGGACCAGCGCGACAAGCTGGCCGTGACGAGCAACGTGCTGTTGATCGGCGGTGGCGTCATATTCGTGGCCGGGATTGTGCTGGTCGCGATCGCACCCAACGACGAGGAGCAGGCCGTGGCCGTGCTGCCGGTGGCGGGACCCGATACGTTCGGGGCGACCCTGCGGATGAGGTTTTAGTCATGAGCGGACGACACACCCGGCGGTGGGGATTCACGCTATTGATGGCCATCGCGGCGCTGTGCGGCGACGTCGGCTGCCAGAAACTGCTCGACGATCATCCCAAAGTCGACGTCGATTTCTGCGGCGATTACAAGGGTGACGACGAATGCTGTAGCCAGGACGATCCCTGCGATCTGGGGGACAACCAGCAGTGCGAATGTGGCGCCTGCGCGTGGGACGTGGACGACTGCACCATGAGCTGGAACTTCATAGATCTGTGCGACGACAACGAGAAGATCCACATCGGGCTCTACGAGGGCGAGGATCAGTGGGAAGGCCTGACGCTCGACGAGTACGGCGAGGAATACACGATCAAGATCGAGTGCAGCGAGGGAGAGAAGGTCTGCTACGGCGCCTGGGCCGAGTCAGGGTACTGGCTCTGGGGCTGCGCGGAAAATTGCTCGGAGTACTGCGAGGACTGCTGCTACTTCTGCGACTACAAGGCCGAGGTTCTCCGACAGCTGGGCTGCTGATCCTTCCCAGGAGAGGTGCTTCCCATGGGAGGTACCGGACTTATTTTTCGAGGGGTTCGGGATCGAGTGAAGCACAGCCGAAAAGAACGAAGGCAAACGTTGAAATGCACACAAAAAATATTCGCAGGCTCATCATGGCTGTTTCCTCCCATTTCAAGTCAGGTGCATACATACTTTTTCAGTTTATCATACTTTGACTTCTTCGTGGTTGATGGTTGGATGGTGTCCCGGCCCTTATGACCCTTTTTTTAAAAAAAGTCGCATCCACTTGAATCCATTAGAGACAACTGACTCGTTAAAAGGTAGAATTGATCAAATCGGTGTTCTGACGAGGAGAGATCGATGAAGAGAGAAACGGTGCTGCTTGTTTCAGTGTGCCTCGCCTCATTTTTTTCTTTTCTGACCACTTGTGCTGAAGTGGATCTCAACGAAGCCGATGGCTCGACGGATATGGACTCTGACGGAGATACGGACTCCGATACGGACTCGGACTCAGATTCAGACTCAGACTCGGACTCAGATTCAGACTCAGACTCGGATACGGATTCCGACACGGACTCAGATTCTGACACGGATACGGATATCGACACGGACACTGATACCGACACGGACACTGATACCGACACGGACACGGACACTGATACAGACACCGATACTGACACTGACACTGACACCGACACGGGACCTTGCGTAGGTTGCGTCATTGGATCCATCTGCTACCCGGACGGCACCGTGAATCCGTCGTATTCGTGCCAGGTCTGCGATATGTCGAGTTCCACCACGAGCTGGACGTACACGGGGTGCCTGATAGGAGGAACGTGTCATTCCAACGGTGCGACAAACTCCGCCAATGTCTGCCAGTACTGCAACCTCAGCCTGTCTGCCACCAGCTGGTCCGACAACGACGGAATCGGCTGTGACGACTATGACGGATGTACCGAGAGTGACACCTGCTCGGGGGGCGTTTGTTCCGGGACCGCCATCGATTGCATTCCCGTTTGTATGTTTCAGTGTACGCTGTCAGGCGGCATGATGATTGCCTGCAACTGTTCCGGCGGCACGTGCATCCCCACCTGCCTCGATCTTCCCTGACGTTTTTTTCTTGAAGTCACATCGCCTCTTTACCGGTTGTCCTGCTCCCCTCGGGTGGAACGGCCCCTACGAGATGGTTTCGTCGCCCGCGGAACAGCCGTCAATCGTGCGCCGCACCGTCGCTCCCAGCGGTTCGAGGTCCCTTGAACAACCCGATGCGGATGCCCCAGCCGAATCGCGTGTCCTTGTTAACGACGAGCAGGCCCTTGTCGTGGCCGTGTGCGACGGCGGCGAAAATCTGGATATCGGCCGTCTCGCCCGGGAAGATCACCCCCAACAGCCCGCGGGCCAGGTAATTATCCGGGATCTCGCGCCGCTCGCCCTCGACCATCTTGGCATCGCCGAACAGGTACTCGGCGAACAGCGAGAGGAACGGGTTCACCCAGTCGACGACTCGCCAGCGAAAGATCAGGTCGACCCCGGGACCGGCCACGTAGTTGCCGAAGGTCGGCAGGAACGCCTTGCACTGCGCTCGAAAATCGATGTCGAACGGCCCGGCGGGCGCGCGGATCGCCAGGTCAGGCATGATGAAATCGCCGATGTGGGGGGTGTCTGCGAAACGCCGGCTCAAAGTCTCGTTGTCTTCCGCATTGCCGCCGGTCCAATGCTCGCTCTCGTGGCGAAATGACACCGCGGCCTCGAGAGCACCCCGCGGGCCGAGCCAGCTCTGCGCCAGGTCTTCGAGCGACAACGCCAGCGAATACCCCAGCAGGCCGCGCCAGATATAGGGTCCGGCCGGTACGTACAGGAAGGCGCTCGGTTGCTCCTTGACCGTCTGGACCTCGAACATGCCGAACATCCCTGCGCGAAGATCGAGGCCCGAGAATCGGAACCCGATGAACGAAAAATCAGCGCCCGTGGTGAGCACGACCCGCAGCAGGACCTGATAGCCCATCAGCCCGGTGTCGCGCGACGCGGACTGGGCGTGTGAGATCGCGTGTGACTCGCCGGGCATCACTGCGATGTCCACCGAGCCCTCCCGGTCATCAGCGTAAGCCGGCAGCGCGACCATCAGAAGAGCGACGATCGCTATGTTGGCCTTAGCTCTCCTTTTTTCCAGGGGCATTTTGCTGGCCGTCCTGGGCTGCCGGCAGCGGGATTACTTGCCGCAGCACTTCTTGAACTTCTTGCCGCTGTTGCAGGGACATGGGTCATTGCGGCCCGTCTTCTGCTCGACCTTGACCGTCGCGACCGGATTCTGCAGCCGCTCGAGATCCACGGTGTTCTCCGGCTCATCTGGGTCGACCTCGATTTTGTAGGCCCAGCAGTTCTGCTCGAAGATCGCCGCCAACTCTTTCTCCCGCTCCTCTGTCTGCACGCTGACCCGGGCGGGCTGTTTCTCCGTACCCAGCTTGGTGGGTCTTTTTCCGTCGAAAACCTTGTCCAACGCCGTCTTAGCTCCGTGCCCGACCGTCGATAGTCAGGTCTGTCTCAACTGGGATGCGCACAATACGCATAAAGCAATGTCGAAGTAGATATAACAGATCTTCCTTGAGAGGTGCCACATTTCTTGATGGGCACCTCACTCTACCCGGCCTACTCTTCCCAGTAAGGTTTGGAGTTCGTGCCTCAGCGTATACCAGGTCCGCGATTTGGGGTTGCTCGGAAATGAGCGCCAGAATCTGTTTCAGCTCTTTTGCGTGCTCGTGGTCAATTGAGGGCTCGACAATTCGGATTGATACGATTTCAGCATGGCTCAGAAGCAACGCTGCGTACTGGGGGGCATGACCGCCCCAGAGGTCTTTCAACAAAATCATTTCCGTCTGCCTGATCGCAGACGCTTCAAAATGAATGTGGAAACAAGGCAGCTCGAACTCGAGGCTCAGGCCGGATCCCGTCACGAGATCCAGACCGCTCGACGAAGAGCCGTCATTGCTGTACTATCGCGTTTCGGTTTACTGATTTGGCGAGGTGGCGTGTCTATACGGGTGAGGCAAGGACTCAGGATGAGAATTTTTTTGGAGTGTGAATACAGCTATTTAGGAGCGACATAGATGCTAAGATTGCCGAACATTTACGCATGTGGAAGACTCTAGAAGAGTGATTCGCACGGGAGGAGAAAGTGGAATATAAGGCAAACGTTCTTGAGGCCATTGGAAATACACCGCTTATAAAACTCAACAAGGTAGTTGATGATAAGTGCGCCACGGTACTGGCAAAGTGCGAGTTTATGAATCCGACCGGCTCGATTAAGGATCGCATGGCGCGTCACATCATTGAGGTAGTCGAGAAAAGCGGCAAGCTCAAACCAGGTGGAACCATCGTTGAGAATACCTCTGGAAACACCGGTCTTGGAGTTGCAATGGTTGCAGCCGTAAAAGGTTACCGCTGCGTGTTTACTATGCCGGACAAAATGAGTACCGAAAAAATTAATATGCTTAAATCCTTTGGAGCAGAGGTGATCATTACACCAACTGATGTTCCTGGGGATTCCCCTGAACACTATGTTAATGTAGCCAAACGAATTGCCAGTGAGACGCCCGAGTCATTTTATGTGGATCAGTACCACAACCCCCTTAACATTGATGCGCATTACTTTACGGGCAAAGAGATCTGGGAGCAGACAGGAGGCGAGTTTGACGCTTTTGTGGCCGGCACCGGGACGGGTGGAACTTGCTCTGGAGTAGGACGTTTTGTCAAAGAGAAAACGCAGGATATTAAGATTGTTGGTGTCGATCCGATTGGAAGCGTGCACTACCATTATTTCCACACCCATACCATGCCTACCCCGCACGTTTACAAAGTTGAAGGGATCGGCGAGGACATCCTCTGCGGCGCATTGGATTTCTCTGTAATAGATGAGATGCGCCAAGTTAATGACAAAGAGTCTTTCCAAATGGCTCGCCGCTTGGTTCGTGAAGAGGGACTCTTTTGCGGCGGCTCGTCTGGTTCGACCGCGCATATAGCGGTTCAGCTGGCCCGCGAAATGGGGCCGGGGAAGACCATAGTGGTCATTCTGACTGACTCAGCCACTCGCTATATTACCAAGTACCTATCCGATGCGTGGATGAAGGATTACGGTTTTCTTGAGCCTGGACCGGATTTGGGTTTAGTGGAAGACTTGATTAAAGCTATGAACCAGAACCTTGTCACCGCCATGACGGATGAGACGGTTGGAATGGTAATTGAGCGTCTGAAAGAACACGCAGTTTCGCAGATTCCAATCATTGATGATAATGGACGACCGATTAAGATCGTTAATGAAGTTGACTTGCTTCGCGGGCTTCAATCTGCCGATGTAAATCAGGACTCTCCTATTACGGATATCGCTACGGAGATCGGCGGCTTGATCTACCCCAAGGCAAGAATTGAAGAACTCTATCGCATCTTTGAGACAAATGACGTTGCGATTGTGGTTGACAGCCAAGAACTGCTCGGAATAATAACAAAGATTGATGTGATAGATTATTTGTCAAAGCAGATAGGAAAATGATGATATGACCAAGAAGTTAAAGTTTGCTTCTCGGGCAATCCATGCCGGGCAGGAACCCGATTCGAAGTACGGTGCAATCTCGACCCCCGTATTCCAAACATCTACCTATGTGCAAAAGAGTCCCGGGGAATTCTATGAAAAATACGATTACTCGCGCGCAGCAAACCCCACCCGCAACGCGCTTGAGAAAAACCTGGCCTCGCTGGAATGCGGCTCGCATGGGTTGAGCTTTTCATCCGGCGTGTCAGCGATCGCTGCAGTGCTTCATCTGCTAAGCACCGGTGATCATGTTGTTTTGTGCGACGATGTTTACGGTGGAACCTATCGCCTGTTTGAGAAGTTTTTCAAGAAGCTGGGAATCGAGTATGACATAGTCGATATGACTAACCTCGAAACTGTTGAAGCAGCCTTTAAGAAAAGCACAAAACTAATCTGGCTTGAAACACCAACCAATCCGCTGCTTAGGATCCTGGACATTAAGCGCCTGGCTGAGCTCGGGAAACAGCATGGCGCATTGGTCGCAGTTGACAATACCTTTGCCACTCCATACCTCCAGAATCCTTTGCTGCTTGGAGCTGATATTGTCTGTCACTCTACGACAAAGTACATCGGTGGCCACTGTGATCTGATTGGCGGAGCGCTGATTATAAACGATGCAGATCTGGCCGAAAAACTGCACTTTGTGCTTTTCTCTGTTGGAGCAGTGCCAGGCATATGGGAGTGTTACTTGACCCTGCGATCGACCAAGACCCTGCATGTACGCATGGACCGTCATTGCAAGAACGCATGTAGAATTGCTGAGTTCCTTGAAGGCCACCCACAAGTAGAAAAAGTGATCTACCCTGGTCTCAAGTCACACCCCCAACATCTACTCGCATCTGAGCAGATGAAAGATTTTGGCGGTATGCTGTCGGTCTATGTTAAAGGCGGGCTGGAAAAGGCGAAAGCAGTGCTTGAGCGAACCGTCCTGTTTGCCTTGGCTGAGTCTCTAGGAGGTGTGGAATCGCTGATAGAGCATCCCGCTATCATGACACATGCTTCAATTCCACTTGAGCTTCGTGAAGAGCTAGGTATATCTGATAATTTGCTGCGGTTATCTGTAGGCATTGAGGACTGCGGCGACTTAATGGCTGATTTGGATCAGGCTTTGCACTAGCCTGCTTAATGCGCCACATGCCGAAAGAAGTCGCGTAACCGGCTGATCTGGTTGATGCGATCAGGGTCAGATGCTCCGAGCCACCGAATTGAATCTCAGACTTTTCTTCTACAGTTTGAAAAATGTAGTTGAGCAATTACAAGCATTTACAGGCGCGAAAAAATCCTTGGCACTACAAATCGCCATGCGTAGCTTCTTGCTCCGTTGTAATTCGCATCA